>ERZ773359.178-NODE-178-length-85348-cov-12.506208_pt1 | contig 85348 bp, 92 predicted proteins | sample MGYA00374955_ERZ773359 | MGnify/ENA primary metagenome ERZ773359 (study PRJEB29098, sample SAMN04486028) | biogas fermenter metagenome | study: EMG produced TPA metagenomics assembly of the Biogas fermentation microbial communities from Germany - Plant 4 DNA1... | reverse complement strand
TTTTCCGGCCCATCAATGACTTGACCGAGAAATACAATATTATGCAGTCTGCCATGGCTTCGGCAGAGCGCATTTTCCAAATTCTTGACACCGAACCGGGAATCCCCGAACCAGCAGAGCCAAAGGCACTGCGTGAAGTTAAGGGCCGGATCGAGTTCAAGAATGTCTGGTTCGCCTACGTAGATGAAGAATGGGTCTTAAAAGACGTCTCATTTGTCATTGAACCCGGCGAGACGGCTGCCTTTGTCGGTGCCACAGGTGCGGGAAAGAGTACGATTATGAACCTGATCACGAGGTTCTACGATATTCAGCGCGGGCAGATACTGCTGGACGGAGTTGATATCCGCGAGATCAGCAAGCGTGAACTGCGGCGGAATATTGGGATTGTTATGCAGGACGTTTTTCTGTTTTCTGGAACGATCAAGGATAACATTCGTCTCAATAACCGCAGTATTTCAGATGAGCGGATTCGCGAGATTGCTCAGTATGTGAATGCGCATCACTTCATTGACGAGCTGCCTCAGAAGTATGACGAACCGGTGATGGAAAGGGGCGCAACGCTTTCTGCGGGGCAGCGGCAGCTGTTGGCATTTGCTCGGGCACTAGCCTTTGATCCTGCGATTCTTATTCTAGACGAAGCGACCGCGAATATTGATACAGAAACAGAACAGCTCATCCAAGATGCTTTACCTAAGCTGTTAGAAGGAAGAACCAGTATTGTGGTGGCGCACCGTCTCTCGACTATCCAGAACGCGGACAAGATCATCGTGCTTCACAAGGGCCAGATTCGGGAAATGGGTACCCATCAAGAGCTTCTAGCCCAGAGGGGACTCTACTACAATCTCTTCTTGCTGCAGTACAAAGATGATTTTCAGCATCTGCTTGGCTGACAAAATGGAATAACTTGGGCTGAACTGTGCACACTTCGAACTAGGAGGTGTTTGAAGTGCTGCACGAGCGTTACAGCCTGTTTGAGGTTATCGGGAGGGGCCGTGGAGGGGTGGTTCGGCGTGGTTTTGACCACGTGCTGAAACGCGATGTGGCAATCAAGACAATGGCCGATACCACTGATGCACGCCTCGAGGTAGAGATCCTTGGGCAGCTGGACCATGATCATATCGTGAAGTTTTACGATGCAGTTATCCATCGAGGTAAGGTCCATCTGATCATGGAACTAGCGCGGGGCGGTACAGTTCGCCAAAGGAAACTCACACTCGCAGGCCTCATCGAGGTGGGGCAGAGTGCAGCGGAGGCTCTCAGCTATCTTCACAGCCTTGGGCTTGTCCATGGAGACATTAAGCCGTCGCACCTCGTTTTTTCGGAAGATGGCAGGGTAAAGCTTGTAGACTTTGGTTCATCGTCTGCCATCGATGATGTGAGCTTGGGAGGCACTAAGGGCTATGCTGCTCCGGAAAAAAAGAGCGGAGCGGCAGCTGATCCTCGAATGGACGTTTATTCTTTGGGAAAAACCCTCCTTGCTCTAGCAAAAGAAAACAGAATCAGATTACCTTCTTACCTACGATGTGCTCTTAAGAAGGCGACAGCACCCAATCCAGCAGAACGCTTTCGGGACATGGATGAGTTTCTCGAGTCGCTAGAGTTTAAGGCACCCCTTAAAGAAAGGCAATCCATCCCTTTTCTGAGGGGAATAGCCTGCGCTCTGTTTACCTTAGCCTTCATGTTCTTTGGCGTTGGCGAAGAGGTTTATCCGGCTGTATTTACTACCTTCTTAGGGCCCGGAATAGTGGGGTTCTGCGGGATGTATTCACTGCTCTTGGCCTTTGTTTCGTTGACGATTGTTGTACTACCTTTGTTTTTTATCTAGAGATAAGAAAAATCGGCTGTGCCAGTAGGCAGGCCGATTATTTCTTATTTAACGCGTTCAAAGGAGATATCCAGCACATTACCCCATTTGTCTAGGGTAGTTTTCATCTGCTGTTTGAAATCCCCAAGGCTCATAATCTGTGATATACTAGCCATGTTGGTAAACATCTCGTAGACGCCTACCGCATCTTGATAAGATTGCTCCAGCTTTTCTAGGGCTTCCCGCAGCCTCTGGTTTTCGGCTTGGAGCTCTTCGATGGTTCGCCTCAATTCCTCAATCTCAGCAGCCTGACTACTTGAGCTCTCGTGTGCTTGGACAAGTGCTCCTAGAGCTTTGATGATGCTTTCAACACTGGGTTGGCCTGCGGCGGCTTCGAGGCGCTTAATGCGGTTTTCGACCTGTTGGATGTATTCGGGTAGTCCTTGAAAAGCAGCAATGAGTTCAGGATCTAGTTTGAGTTCTCGGGCCAGAGCTGGGCTAGTCTTAACCGGGCTTGGAGTTGCCTCTGCTTTGGGTTCTTCTCGCTCTTTGCGGAGCACATTGTAATAGAGCATTCCTACAGCCGCTTCGGAGCGGTGTGGCAGGATGCGGGCCACTCTGCGGAAGGCTTCCGTGAGAGGCAGGTCGTTGGCTTTAGCATAGAGTACCTGCTCCCATACAATATCCTTCTCCTCGTCTGTCCAGATGCGGCCGGTGGTGCGTTCTTTTAATGCAGACGACTTCTGTGTTGACATCGTATCTACCCCCCTATGCACTTCATTTATATTTATGATCAGTATAACCTGGATATGTTGTCTTATTCTGGTACATATAAGGGAGTTGAGCAGCATGAATATTTTCGCGAACCTAAGTCCTCTTGATCATCGCTATCATGCGTCCGATCCTGAGCTCTGGCGCGAACTCTCTGCCGTCTTGTCCGAAGAAGCCTATATCGGCTATCAAATGCGAGTAGAGTGGGCTTTGGTTCAGGCATTGGAAAACCGGAATATCAGCCCCAAGGGTTCTGCAGCTGAGGTGCACAGGGCCTGCCAGCGTATTACGCCGGCGGATGTGCGTGCTGAGGAAGAGATTACCCGGCATAATGTGCGGGCATTGGTGAACTGCATTCAGCGGGAGGTCAGTGAAGAAGTACGCCCTTTTATTCACCTGACTGCCACATCTGTCGACATTCTCGACACTGCCCGGGCCCTGCAGCTGCGCGATGCGGTGGATAAGGTCCTCCTGCCCCGCATGGAGGAGTTTCTCCGAGTATTGATTGACCTAGCTCAAAAAACCGCCGATGTGCCCATGGTCGGGCGCACCCATGGACAGCATGGAGTACCGATTACCTTCGGGTTTGCCATGTCTGAGTATGTCAGCCGCCTGGGAGGAAGAATCGAGAAGATCAAGGAGGCAAAGGACAACTTGCGGGGCAAAATGGCAGGAGCGGTCGGTGCTTACAACGCAAGCTCGCTGCTGTTCGAAAACCCTCAAGACTTCGAGCGAGAGGTTCTAGCTCTCTTAGGCCTCAAACCTGGCGATCATTCAACACAGATTGTAGAACCAGAGTATGTTCTCGACTTAATGCATGCCCTGACAAGCGCTTTTGGAGTACTGGCCAATTTCGCCGATGATATGCGCCACCTGCAGCGTACGGAGCTCAGCGAAGTAGGGGAGGCGTTCGAAGAAGGACAGGTTGGTTCCTCAACGATGCCGCATAAACGCAATCCGTGGAACTACGAGCATGTGAAGAGCATGTGGAAGGCTTTTATGCCTCGGATGATGACCGTCTATATGGACCAGATCAGCGAGCATCAGCGAGACCTAACTAACTCCGCATCATCGCGCTTTGTGACTGAGATAGTGGCCGCTCTTACCATGGCTGTCCAGCGGCTGACTAAGGTGACGAAGAAGCTGGCTGTTGATAAAGAACAGATGCTGAAGAATCTTAAGCTGAACGCGGGCTTAATCGTGGCTGAGCCACTTTACATTCTCCTAGCTGCACACGGCCATCCTGACGCCCACGAAGCAGTGCGTAAGCTCACACTGGAGGCTGAGAAGACAGGCCGCAGTGTGGTGGAGATTGCGCAGGAGAGCCCGGAACTCTCACCCTATTTGGCGAAGTTCACACCTGAACAAACTAAGATAATTTCCGATCCTCTAACATACACGGGGCAAGCTGCTGCGAAATGCAAAGAAATATGCGCTGTCCATTTAGAAAAAATAACAAAATTATAAACCACAAAAAGAGGGTTTCCAGCATAGACCAAGAATAATTCGGGAAAGGTATTTAACTACCTGTTCTGTGACGACAGGGGGCGGGTGTAGATGACCAGGGGGGTGAACTCGCTTGCTTCCTGTCAGCTGTTATAAAAAAAGGCCGTGATGGCCTTTTTTTGCTATTTCAACTTGTCTAGCTTTAGCTCTGTGTGAGGGTCCACGATCACAGTTTGGAAGTTCTCGTACAGGACAAAGCCTGGCTTGGCTCCCGATGGTTTGCGCACGTGCCGGCGTTGGGTATAGTCCACTGGCACCTTAGGTGAGTCTTTCGCTTTTGAATGACGAGCTGCCAGAACCGCTGCAGCGAGAATCGCTTCGTCTGTTGGTTTGCCTTCGGCTTTGAGGATCACGTGGCTTCCCGGGATATTCTGAGCGTGGAACCACAGGTCTGTCGGTGCGGCAGTCCGGAAAGTTAAGTTATCGTTTTGACGGTTGTTCCGCCCAACCAAAATGAGAGAACCATCACCCAGTCGAAACTTCTCTGGCTCCGAAACAGGTGCCGCCTTTGACCTGCTTTGTCCCTTGTTCGGAGGTTTCATGTATCCCTCACGCTCTAGTTCGTGCTTGATTTCCTGCAGAGTGCCTACCGAATCTGCTAGCTCTACATGGGTGAGCGTCTCCTCGAGATAATGTTTCTCGGCTGTTGTTTTTTCGAGCTGTTCAAGGGTGATGTCTAAGCTTTTTTTCGCTTTGTTGTACTTCTTAAACATGGCTTGCGCATTCTCACTGGGTGAAAGCATTGGATCAAGTTCTATTGTGATCTCAGCTAAGTTAGGGTCATGGTAGTCAACTACCTTCGCTGAACGTGCGCCAGGGGAGATGAGGTGAAGGTTGGCGGTAATCAGCTCTCCCAAGCGGCGCCAAGTGTGTGCCTGTTCGGCATCTGCGATAGTCTGGCGCTGCAGGCCTTCCTTCTTCTCAACCCTTTCGAGATGACGCTTCAAAACTCGGCGGAGCTGGCTCTTGGCTTGTTCGAGATCAGCCTTTTTGACGCGGCCTGTGTAGAAGAAATCAACAAGCTGATTGATGCTTGGATACGCCTCACAGGGGTACAAGGTAACGTCGTACGCCGCAAAATCCTCTTTGGGAGCGGTGATAAAGCTGCCTGCTTGGCGCTGTGTTACTTCACCCACCACGCGCTGTGCCGCTTGGATGATGTTCTTCCAGTCCTGATCATCAGTGTCGGCACGCAGCACTTTCGGATCAAGGCCTGCCCGGAAAAGGATTTCCTCGGCAGCCAGCTTGCTTAATCCCTGCAGTGTGTCCTGGAGGGTTTTCCAAAGAGGTAGATTAGGATCCGCCAAGCGCAGATCGGTGTGCAGCTCATCATGAGATATCAGACTCGGGTCTTTCTTACCATGGTCGGGTGGAAACTGATATGGTTCCCCTGGAGCCAGAATACGATCCACTGCTGCTTCGGCCGGGGTTTTCCGAATAATCGCATCGAGAATTATGCCTGCTTCATTTACCAGCAGAATATTGCTCTGCCGGCCCATGATTTCCAAAATGAGGCGGTACTCACAGGGCGATCCGTCTGGGGCCATTCCTTCGAAAATAATTTGAGCGACACGATCAAAGCCGTGCTGTTCGATCTTCAGAATGCGGCTCGGTTCAAGGTATTTCCGCAGCAGCATGCAAAAAGCTGGCGGGGAGATGGGGTTTTCCCAGTCTGCGTCAGTTGTATGTATACGAGGGTAAACCGGGTCCGCGGATACCACCAGAGTTTCGTTACGTCCCGGCAGTCTGATGTTCATAGAAATAGTGTGGCGATCGGGCTGGTAGATCTTCATGATCCGCCCATTTCTAAGGGTCTGATCGAGGTCATCAAGTAATGCATGCAGCGTTAGTCCGTCTAAGGGCATATGCGGCACTCCTTTCTGGGGACATTATATCAGAGGGGACTGGGTCACTCAATTGGGAAGGTAATAACGTACCTTGTGGAGAATAGATGTCGAGAACATTATACTGAGAGAGGTCCCGAACATGCAAAAGACCCGTTTAACAGCTGTTATTCTCGTCTTAGTCATCAGCTTAGGTATGATTGCTCATGCTGCAGGCCCTACTCGGTTTTTGCAAAACAGCCTGCACGCCCTGGTGTACCATGCTATGCAAATTGAACGTCTCTTTCCAGAGCTCGACCCAGTAGGTGCTGCCATCGGTGAGCTTGGTAAAGCGATTCAAGAGGAGGAAGCCGAAGAAGCTTATCTGCTCTTAGGATTGATCTATCAGAACTTAGGACTGCACGAACGCGCCGCTGACCAGTATGGGCGCTTCTTAGAACGCAATCCGCAGGAAGGTTGGGTCTGGGCGCTTTTGGGTGATGCTTTTCTTGCCTTGGGTAAGTACGAAGAGGCAGAAGAAGCCTACCTGGCATCAAATGAACACGGTTCCTATGCCCGAACCTTCTATGGGCTTGGCAGTGTTTTCCTAGATACCCAAGACTATACCGCTGCAAAAGAGGCCTTTGAGAAAGCTTTGGAAGAAGCCCCCGAGTTTGTTGGTGCTAGAGTTGGCTTAGGAATCAGTTTGTATCACCTCGGTGAGTTTGAAGAAGCTGTTGAGGTGCTGGAGTTTTCACAGCTGATGGATCCCCGTTCTGTAGAAATCCACCGCTACTTAGCATTGACGTATGATGCGTTGGGCCGCACCGAACAGGCGCAGCACGCTCGCGAGAGAATTGCCGAATTAGCCCCCTGATACCAGGGGGTTATTTTTTGTCCACTGCCAGAATAGATATCACTGAGACTTTTGGGAAAGGTGATGTTTGCTTTGGCGGAACTGTGGCATACAAAATCAATCGCGGTAGCTGCACGTGAACTTCGCACTGATATCGAACAAGGCCTCAGCCGTTCAGAGGCCGCCCGCAGACTCAGAGAGCTGGGCCCGAATCGCCTCGCAGAAGGAAAGCGCATCTCTCCCGTGGGTATATTCATCAATCAATTTAAGGATTTTATGGTGTTAGTACTTCTAGCTACCACTGGCATCTCAGCACTCTTAGGAGAAGTTATGGATGCACTAGTTATTCTGGCGATCGTGCTGTTAAATGCGGCCTTGGGCTTTATTCAGGAATACCGCGCAGAGCGTTCTCTGGATGCACTAAAGGAACTGACTGCACCTCACTGCAAGGTGATACGTGATGGTCAATGGCAGAAAATACCGGCCCAAGAAGTCGTCCCAGGTGACCTAGTAATCCTTGAAGCAGGAGACAGGGTTCCTGCAGACGGCCGCCTTGTTAACGTTCAGTCTCTGAGTATCGACGAGTCAGCTCTGACTGGTGAATCCGTACCCGCCAATAAGTTTGCAGAGAACCTGTCCAACCCAGATCTGACCCCAGCTGACCAAAAAAACATGGTCTTCATGGGTACGTTGGTTACACGCGGTATCGGAAAGGCTTTGGTTACAGCCACAGGAATGGACACAGAAATCGGGAAGATCGCACATCATATTCAAGCAGCACCGGAGATGGAGACCCCCCTGCAGAGACGTTTGAGTCAGTTAGGGAAAATCCTTATCTTGGCTTGTCTCGCAATTGTAGTGATTGTGTTTCTCACAGGCGTAGTGCAGGGATTCCCTGTTTACAGGATGTTCATGGTTGGAGTTACTCTAGCAGTTGCCGCCATTCCTGAAGGTCTGCCAGCAGTGGTTACAATCGCGCTGGCTGTCGGTGTACAGCGGATGGCGCGGCGGAGTGCTATAGTCCGCCATCTACCTGCTGTTGAAACACTAGGATGTGCCACAGTAATCTGTTCGGACAAAACCGGTACCTTAACGCAAAACAAGATGACTGCCCAGAAAGTCTGGGTTGACGATTCCCTGTATGATGTGGAAACCACCAAAGGGCTTCCAAACCTCGTGCGAGACTCGGATGCATTGAAGAGGCTCTTAACGGTCTGTACGCTCTGCACTCATGCGCAGGCATCGAAGAGGGGCGATGTTGTGGGGGATCCCACCGAGGCAGCCCTTCTGCGGCTTGCTCTCGACGGAGGCTTTGACCAGGAGAAACTCAAGGCTCAGTACAAGGAGCTGCGGGAAATCCCCTTTGATTCGGAACGCAAACGCATGTCGATCCTTTCGGCTGGGCCAAATGGGTTTGTTTCGTTGGTAAAGGGGGCGCCAGATATCATTCTGCGCCGCTGTACGCATATTCGCCTGCACGGGAAAGTAGTGCCGCTTGATGTGAGTATCAGAGATCGAATCGCCCGCCAGTTGGACTCCATGGCTGACGATGCGCTGCGAGTACTTGCATGCGCCGAAAAAACACTACCAGGGCCACATGTTCCCGACAGTTCCCTTGAACAGGGGCTGACATTCTTGGGGCTGGTGGGCCTAATCGATCCACCCCGGCCGGAGGCACGACAAGCCATTGCTACCGCCCGCCGGGCAGGGATCCGCACCATTATGGTTACTGGAGACCATAAGAAGACTGCTGCCGCCATTGGGGCGCAGCTTGGACTCTTTACTCCAGAATGCTCGCAAATTCTCACGGGAACTGAGTGGGAAATGCTTTCAGAAGATGAGCAGCGCATTGAAGTGCAGAGGACTGCCGTCTTTGCCAGGGTCACCCCAAGCCATAAGCTGTCCATTGTGAAAGCACTCCAAGCCAATGGTGAGATTGTCGCCATGACTGGTGACGGCGTAAATGACGCACCTGCAGTACGAGAGGCAGACATTGGTATCAGCATGGGCATTCAGGGAACCGACGTAACGCGTGAAGCCTCAGATATGGTCCTTACCGATGACAACTTCGCCACGATCGTCAATGCCGTTCGAGAAGGGCGCGGGATCTACGATAATATCCGCAAGTTTATCCGTTATCTCCTAGCATGCAACGTGGGAGAAGTCATTACCATGTTTGCCGCTACCCTGCTGGGCCTACCCCTTCCTTTGATACCCATTCAGATTCTCTGGATGAACTTAGTTACAGACGGGCTGCCTGCCATCGCTCTTGGCTTGGATGCGGCCGAGGAGGATATAATGGACCGTCCGCCAAGATCGCCGCGGGAAGGCGTCTTCGCAAGGGGCCTCCACCTTCGTATCTTAGCCACAGGGATTATCATCAGCGCCTGCACCCTTGCCGTGTTTGTCTTTAGCTTATGGTACTATCCAGGCGATGAACTGAAAGCGCGCACAATGGCCTTTACCACCCTTGTGCTCTCGCAGCTCGTCTATGTTTTCCAGTGCCGATCTGAACGACATTCCATCTTTACACTTGGTTTGTGGGGTAACCTATACTTGGTTGGAGCCGTACTGATCTCGGGCGGAATGCATGTGGCAATTCTGCACCATCCTGTGCTTAAGCAGCTTTTCCAGACTACTTCTCTCAGTCTTGATGATTGGCTCTTAGTTTCAGTGTTTTCTATGGCGTCATTGTTCATAGATACTCTGTGGCGGATGGTCAAAACCTCAGTTCGGAAGCATTTTTCGATGGTGAAAGTATAACTAGCAGGAGGATTTTCCAGGAAACTAGCGAAGCTACAATAAACGGGCAGGATTGTACCTGTTCGCGATTCTGCAAGCTAGGAGGCCTTACTGTGCTGAGGAGTATGACTGGATTTGGCCGCGGCGAAGCAGCGGGTGAAGGTTGGCTGGTTAAAGTAGAGATGAAATCGGTCAACCACCGCTATTTAGACTTAGCGCCCCGCATGAGCCGCGATTACGGAAGGTTGGAGGAAACGGTAAGGCGGGTAGTGCAGAATCGCCTCTCTCGTGGTAGAGTAGATGTCAGCATTGTGGTGGAAGAATTCGAGCCACAAGAGCGCACTGTGAAGGTGAATATGCCTCTGCTCCGGGGCTACTTGGCAGCCCTGGAGCAGATTCAGTCCGAGCTCCCAAAGCAGCAGGACATAACCCTTGATCAGATTCTGGATCTGCCAGGCGTTCTAGAACCCGAAGATCCTGAGATTGATTGGGAGCAATTGACAGCCCTAACCGAAGCAGCCCTTGACCAGGCATTAGATGAGTTAGAAACGATGCGCGCCCAGGAGGGGGCTGTACTCCAGAAGGATATTCTGGGAAAACTAGCTCAGATTCAAGAGATTATTGTTCTAATTGAAAAGAAGGCTCCTGAAGTGGTCGAGGCATACCGTCTGAGACTGCGTGAAAGACTGCGTGAGCTGTTGGATGGGACAAGCCTAACAGAAGAGCGCTTTCTAGGTGAAGTGGCTATGTTTGCGGAACGCTCCGCCATCGATGAAGAAATCGTGCGTCTGAAAAGCCATATCAAGCAGTTTGAAAAGACCCTGGAGTCGGACGAGCCCGTCGGGCGTAAGCTGGATTTTCTGCTGCAGGAAATGAACCGTGAGGTGAATACAATCGGTTCTAAGTCGAGCAGCATTGATATAGCTGGTGCCGTAGTCGAGATTAAGAGTGTACTTGAAAAAATCCGCGAGCAAATTCAAAATATTGAGTAACTACGGAGGAGGTGAACTTGGATGGCACTGCCTCAATTGACGCGGGAACAGAAGCTCTCGGCACTGCAGAAGGCACAAGAGATGCGCTCCAAACGGGCTCAACTTAGGGAGCAGCTTAAGAGAGGCGAACTTACTCTTAAGGAAGTCTTAGAGCGGGCTGATGATGAAGTGATTGCCAAGATGCGTGTGTCCTACCTGATCCAGTCTCTGCCCCAGGTCGGCAAAGTAACATCAAAGCGGATCATGGACGAGATTGGCATCAATGAGAACCGGCGTGTTCAAGGTTTGGGCAAACGTCAGGTCAGCGAGCTCCTGAGAAAGTTGGGCTAAACCACGCCCATGGCAGCAGGGAGGATCGAGATTGGATATAAAACTAGTTAACATAGGATTTGGGAACATCATCGCTGCTAATCGAATCGTCGGGATAGTCAGTCCTGAATCGGCTCCCATCAAACGATTGATACAGGAAGCTCGAGAAAGAGGCATGTTGGTTGACGCCACCTATGGCCGACGCACTAGAGCTGTTATTATCACTGACAGCGATCATGTGATTCTGTCTGCAGTTCAACCTGAGACAGTTGCGCATCGCTTGACACAAAAGGATCCAGACAATCAAACGAACTAATTAGGGGGCTATCACTAATTGATTGAGAAAGCAGACCAAAGGAGGGATAGTGGAATGCGGCGGAAAGGCTTTCTGATAGTATTGTCAGGACCTAGCGGTGCTGGCAAGAATTCAGTCATGAATGCTGTTTTTCCCACTATCCCTAACCTTAAATATTCGATCAGTGTAACTACACGGCCGCCCCGCAAAGGTGAAGTAGAAGGGGTTGATTATTTTTTCCGTACCGAAGAGGAGTTTGATGAGCTGATCCGTCAGGACAAGCTCTTGGAGTATGCCTCTTTTGTCGGATATCGCTACGGCACCCCCAAAGATTTCGTATTAGAACAGATTGCCGAAGGCAACACTGTTATTATGGATATTGATATCCACGGTGCCAGCCAAATTCGTGAAAAGATGCCCGAAGCAGTATTTGTGTTTCTACTTCCTCCCACTCGGGAAGAGCTGCAGAAACGTCTCACGCTGCGTGGTTCAGAGGCAGAAGAAGCCATAAAACAGCGTCTGCAGAAGTCTGCAGAGGAGCTTAAAAATATCATCCATTATGACTATTTCATTATTAATGATCAGCTAAGCAAGGCTGCCGAACAACTGCGGCATATTATTATGAGTGAATGGTCGCGTGTAAGCCGCGTAGACATAGAAGAGCTGCAGAAACTATGGAAAGGATGGGGTAACTCATGAAGATCGTTAGTGCTGGAGACATCAATATGCGCGGTTCAAGCCGCTACACCGTGATTGTCGCTGCAGCCAAACGTGCTCGCCAGTTAATTGATGGGGCAAACCCGTTAGTTGAACATGAATCAGTTAAACCAGTTACCATTGCTCTAGAAGAGATTAATGCGGGTAAGATTGCATGGTATCACACCAAAGAAGGCATTAAGTAGGAGGGCCTGTGGATAAACTACCACAGGTGTTTTTGTCTGAAGGAGAAGGAGAAGCCGCAGAGTTGATGGGAAGACGCTACGCTGGTGTTATAGTAGATATTAAGGCCGCTGCTGTAGACCGCATATTCACCTACAGCATTCCAGAGCACCTCGATATCTCTGTGGGTCATAGGGTGCTGGTTCCTTTTGGCCCGCGCAAACTCGAAGGATATATAATTAGCATAAATGATGATCCGGGCATACCAGTGGACAAAGTCCGGTCGCTTTTGCGCGTCCTTGATGATGAGCCAGTGATTCTGCCTAGTCTCTTGGAACTGGCATTTTGGATGAAGGAGACATATCACGGGCTTTTGTCAGAGGCGCTGCAGTATATGCTGCCCCCGGGTGTGCGCTACGGACGGGAAAGAGCGAGGACCAAGGTGCAGATGGTGGCCACTCTGGTGGACCCCGACCCCAGTCTTCCAGAACGAGCTACTGCCCAGCGGCGGGTGGTAAAAGTCTTACAGGAGTCGGGTAATATGCTCGCGTCCGAGTTAGTGAATAGGGCCGAAGCCAGCTATCAGACCCTCGATTCGCTGGTAGAGAAAGGTATTATCGAACTTACCCATGAACAGATTGAGCGCCGGGCAGGGTGGGATGAGATTCATTATCCTGCGCCGCCCCAGCTGACGCCCAGCCAAGAAGAGGCCTGTGAGACGATCCTGCGGGAGTTAGATGGTGTGCAGCGTCCTGTTCTACTGCACGGTGTTACCGGCAGTGGCAAGACCGAGGTATATCTGCAGGTCATTCAAGAGGTGCTGCAGAGGGGGAAACAGGCACTTGTGCTGGTGCCAGAAATCAGTCTGACTCCGCAGATTGTGAGCCGGTTTGGCAGCCGCTTTGGTGATCAGATTGCTGTTATGCACAGCGGGTTGAGCGATGGAGAACGCCATGATGAGTGGTGGCGCATTTTCCGCGGAGAAGCGTCTGTAGTTATCGGAGCGCGTTCTGCCGTTTTTGCACCCCTGAAGAACTTAGGCTTGATCGTTATAGATGAAGAACATGAGGGCACGTATAAGCAGAGTGAAGGCTCGATCCGTTATCACACGCGGGCTGTCGCTGAAAAGCGGGCTGAACTGGTTGATGCTCAACTGGTCATGGGTAGTGCTACTCCTGCGGTGGAAAGCTACCACAAAGCCCTTAATGGTGAATATGTACTGAGTGTACTGCCTGAGCGAGTAGAGAACAGGCCGCTTCCGAACGTAGAGATAGTCGATATGCGGAGCGAGTTTGAGCTGGGTAACCGCAGTATATTAAGCACCAGTCTGCGGACCGCACTCGAAAACGTCCTGACGCGTGGAGAGCAAGCCATCATTCTCCTTAACCGCCGGGGGTTTTCGTCGTTCGTTCTTTGCCGCGAGTGCGGGCACGTCATGGAATGTGAGAACTGCAGCGTATCAATGACCTACCACCAATCTGATCGCAAGCTCCACTGTCATTACTGCACTGCTAAGCATGACCTTCCGCAGAAGTGCCCCAACTGTGCATCGCCTTATCTGCGTCAGTTTGGCGTCGGAACGGAGCAGGTCGAAGTCTATCTGCAGGCCCAGTTCCCAAAGGCGCGTATCGGCAGGATGGATGCCGATACGACCAGCCGTAAAGGTGCTCATCGTGCTATTTTGAAGCGATTTGCTGATCAAGAGACCGATATACTCATCGGCACACAAATGATTGCCAAGGGCCTAGACTTTCCACGGGTTACCTTAGTAGGAGTACTGAGTGCAGACATGACCCTTAATCTGCCTGATATTCGTTCTTCGGAAAGGACATTTCAGCTGCTCACACAGGTGGCAGGCAGGGCGGGGCGTGGCCAGCTGCCCGGGCGAGTTATTATTCAGTGCTATGACCCAAAACATTTCGCCATTCAGGCCGCTAAGGAGCATGATTACGGACGCTTTTTCAGTCAGGAGATCTCGTTCCGTAGACAGATGGGCTACCCTCCTTTTCAAGTCTTGGTACGAATTCTATGCACGGGCCCCGAAAAAGAGGTTCAGGATCACGCTCGTGCGATAGCTCGACACCTAAAGGTGAACGGCGTTCATCCAGGTCAGCTGTACGGGCCGTCGCCGGCACCGATCAGCCGAATCAAGGGGCGTTATCGCTGGCAGATTGTGGTCAAAGGGCCTTGTGATGCTGCTCTGCAGTCTCTGCCAGAGTCACCGAATAACGTGTACACTGCCATTGATGTTGATCCGCTTTTCTTGTTGTGAATATGGTATAATACTCTAATATGGTATAATAGCTTACAGGTTTTAGAATGGAGGATTTAAATGGCTGTACACAAAATCGTGGTAGTGAATGAACCAGGTTCTGAGGTGCTGCGGCAGAAGGCCGAACCCGTTAAGAATATCACCAACAAAACTCGCAAGTTGATTAAAGATATGATAGAGACTATGTACGAAGCTGATGGTGCTGGCCTAGCTGCGCCGCAGATCGGCATCAGCAAGCAGATCGTAGTCATAGATGTAGGTGAAGGCCCCATCTGCTTGATTAACCCCGAAATCATCGAAGCTGATGGCGAGGAAATTGACGTGGAAGGGTGCTTGAGTATCCCTGGCCTGCGTGCCTACGTCAAACGCAGCAGCCGTGTGGTCGTTAATGCTCTCAATGAAAAAGGGCGTCCGATCAGAGTTGTAGGAGAAGGGCTTTTAGCTCGAGCCCTGCAGCATGAGATTGACCACCTAAATGGAGTGTTAATGACTGATCGGATGATTTCGGAAGTGCCTCAGGATGAAGAAGAAGTTGAGGCAGGTGAGTTGGTGAGTGAGTAACCGAATGCGTATTGTTTTTATGGGTACGCCTGAGTTCGCTGTGCCCAGCCTCAGAGTATTGGCAGAACAGGAAGAGGTTGTTGCCGTAGTCACTCAACCAGACAAAGCTAGGGGCAGAGGGCACAAGGTCAGTTTTTCGCCTGTTAAGCAGTTGGCGGTCGAACTAGGCATTCCGGTTCTTCAGCCAGAACGAGTGGCAGATCCTGAATTTATCCGTACGATGGAAGAACTCAAGCCTGACCTGTGTGTGGTAGTGGCCTTTGGTCAGAAAATTCCTGATACTCTGCTGGAGCTGCCGCGGCTCGGCTGCATCAATGTGCATTCGTCGCTGCTGCCGAAGTACCGCGGTGCATCACCCATCAATATGGCGATTGCCAACGGGGATAACATCACTGGTGTATCGACGATGTACTTGAGTCCTGAGTGGGATGCGGGAGATGTCATCCTCCAGGCCGAGGAACCAATATACCCTGATGATACGGCCGGAATACTACATGATAGACTGATGGTAAAAGGTGCTGAGCTCTTGGCCGAAACGGTCCGCCTGATTAAGGAGGGAACGGCGCCGAGAGTTCCTCAAGATCACAGTCAAGCAACCTATGCCTTTAAACTAAAGAAGGAAGACGGTAGGCTGGATTTCCAGCGTTCAGCAGAAGAACTGAGCCGGCTGGTGCGAGCTATGAATCCTTGGCCCAGCGCATATACAGAGATCCAAGGTGAGACCATCAAGGTCTGGGAAGCACGGCCCAAGGAGGGTATAGCCCAGCCAGGGGAGCTTGTATCTGTGGATAGCGACGCACTGATCGTGGGATGTGGGGCAGGGCTATTAGCCCTAGAGAAAGTTCAGCGCCCTGGAGGTAAAGTCATCTCCGGACGTGATCTGGCCAATGGGCTCCGTCTAGAGGCAGGGCAGATCATTGTAGGTGAACTGAGTGCCGACTGATCCCAGGACTCCCACTGAACGGCCGGAAACCGTGCTGTTCCTGTCTCTAGTGGGTCTAGCGATGATTGCCACCTTCGTTGGTGTTGCCCGCCACTTAGGAACCCTGTGGCGGCTGATAAGCAGCATGATGCTCGTGGCCACTGGAGTTCTGTTCCTCGGGCTGGTTGGATTATACCTGAGTCTTAAGGGTAAGACTATCCAAGGCTGGCTGCTGAGGTTAAGTGAGGCAGCGGTAGACATCCTGTATCCCATTGCTTTGCGGGCCCGCTATCTTTTTGGCTTATCTCGTGATGTCGTTCAGCGATCTTATATCAGTGTCCGCAATATGGTTACCAAGTCTCAAAGCAAGACTGTGAAGCCAAGTCAGGTCTTGGTCCTGGTGCCCCACTGCCTGCAGTGGTCTGAATGTACGGTACGGATTACCTCTAAGGTTTCTAACTGCCGCCGCTGTGGCCGCTGCGCCATCGGGGATCTGCTAGCGATGCAAGAACGGCTGGGTTTTGCGTTGTATGTCGCATCAGGTGGAACCGCAGCTAGGCGAGCAGTAAAGGAAGTTCGCCCCCGCGCGATTGTGGGGGTTGCATGTGAACGAGACTTAGTCAGTGGAATGCAGGATATGCGAGGGATTTCGGTTCTCGGTGTGACAAATGAGCGGCCGAATGGCCCTTGTTTCAATACCGATATTGATGTGGTTCAGGTTGAGGAGGCTGTGCTTAGTTTACTAAACGCAAAGGAGGAGTCCTGATGTTCTTCTATGATCCTACGTTTATTCTTGTGCTTCCTGCCCTCTTATTTGCTCTGTATGCCCAGGCCAAAGTGAACAGTACCTTCCAGCGTTATCTGCGTGTTTACGCGAGCAGTGGGATGACAGGGGCTGAAGTAGCACGCCGGATTCTTGACAGCAACGGGTTGTATGATGTTGCCGTCGAGCGGATCCAGGGACATCTTACTGACCATTATGATCCGCGCCAACGGGTGCTGCGGCTATCGCCTTCGGTATATGGGGGCACTAGTGTAGCAGCTCTTGGAGTTGCAGCTCACGAGGCAGGGCACGCCCTCCAGCACGCCAATGACTACGTTCCGTTGGGCATCCGCAACAACCTCTTCCCGGTGGCCAGCATTGGTTCCCAAATGGCTTTTCCACTATTCTTTATGGGGTTGGTGTTCAGCTGGGATACCTTAATGCTTGTGGGGATTTGGTTCTTTATCGCTGCATTGGCATTCCAGGTTGTTACACTGCCGGTAGAGTTTAATGCATCTCGACGGGCGATCGCTCAGCTGAGCACCGGTGGGTACATCACGCAGAATGAACTCCCTCATGCCAAGAGAGTTCTCGATGCAGCAGCCTTAACATACGTTGCAGCAGCGGCTATGTCCCTCAGCCAACTGTTCCGCTTGCTAGTACTGAGGAATTCGAGACGTGATTAATATGAAACAATCTGATCCACGCTTATTAGCAGTCACAGCACTGCAGAGATTTGATGAATCCGGGGATTTCCTTGCCGAAATCCTCGATTCTTTTATTGATCTGAGTGAGTTGTCTCGTCTCGACCGGGGATTGTTTACGGAGCTAGTCTACGGCACTGTACGGATGCGCCTCAATCTAGACTATATAATTCAGCAGTTCAGCTCGCGCCCACTGAAAAAGATTGATCCTGCTGTTCGTCAGGTTCTGCGCATCGGAGCGTATCAGCTCCTCTATTTAGACCGTGTCCCTCCCTCAGCGGCTGTGAATGAGGCAGTAAAAGCAGCACGTCGTCTCAGCCACCAAGGTACTGCTGGTTTCGTTAATGGTCTTCTTCGGAACATTGACCGGCAGAAAAACCGCATCACATATCCTGATCCGAACCAACAGCCCGTTGAGTATTTGAGCTATCGTTATTCGTTTCCGAAATGGATGGCCGAGTTGTGTCTTAAGCAGTGGGGATTAGCAGAAACAGAGAAGCTCTTTCAGGCGCTCAACGAGCCTCCCAAGACGGCTCTGCGCGTGAATACACTGCACTCGTCTGTGGACGCCTTAAGGCAGCATTTCACCGCGAAAGGTGCCCGAGTAGAACCGGGAAACTTCGCGCCAGATGTGCTGCTGGTTAATCCTGGGCACTATGCCGTGGCTGATAGCCTCTTGGCTGAAGGCGCTTATTACATCCAAGATGAGGGAAGTGCACTGGTGGCCCATGCGGTTGATCCGCAGCCTGGCGAGGTCGTCTACGATTTGTGCAGCGCTCCCGGAGGTAAGAGTACTCACATGGCTCAATTAATGAAAAACCAGGGGACGATTGTCGCCTGGGATATCAGCAGGGAGCGTTTGGCTAAGGTAGATGAGAACAGCCAGCGCCTAGGAATAAGTATCGTTGAAACCAGACAGGGGGATGCCTCCGCCCCCCTTGATGCTCCTCAGGCTGATCGGGTGCTGGTCGATGCCCCCTGCTCAGGATTGGGAACCATGGGCCACCGGCCGGATATCCGCTGGCGGAAGTCGCCTGATGAGATCGCAGAACTGGCTGCCCTGCAGCGGAAGATCTTGGCTAATGCGGCTCAAGTGGTAAAGCCAGGTGGACGACTGGTATACTCTGTCTGCACGCTGACAGAATCGGAAGGGCCTGACAATGCGTCCTGGTTCCTAAAGACATTTTCAGAATTTGTCCCAGACTCTCTGCCACCGTGGTTTCCAGCGCCTTCCAACACAGAATCCGCTTGGTATCGACAGTTTCTGCCTCATCGACATGGGACAGATGGTTTCTTCATCGCTTCCTTTGCGCGAAAAAAGTTAACCGAATAGGAGGAAACATTGAGTTTCCGTCAAAGTAGGGTAGCAAAGGAGTGATGATATGCGGATTCTGGTTGTTGACAACAATGTTGAGTTGTGCCAGATCCTGCGAGAATTCTTCAACAACCAAGAGGATCTATCTGTTGTGGGGGAAGCTCATGATGGGGAACAGGCTCTACGCATGATCCAAGAACTGGAGCCTGATGTGGTGATACTCGATGTCACTATGCCTCATCTTGATGGTATTGGGGTGTTAGAACGTCTGGATTCTCTGGGGTTAAAGCGGCGTCCGCACATCATTGTCTTTACCGCCTTTGGCCGTGACGATCTCATCGCTCGATTTACCGAACTTGGCGTCAACTATTTTATGCTCAAGCCTTTCAGTTTAGAGGTCCTAGCTGACCGGGTACGGCAGTTCACACAGGCCAGAATAACAATCGGCCAAGCTGAAACGGCTGCGGTGTCAGTACACGCCAACAGTGGAGTGAATATCAATGCACACCTAACTCGACTTTTACATAAACTTGGTGTGCCTCCGCATTACAAAGGTTTTTCTTACCTGCGTGACGCGGTCTTGATGTGTGCGGACGAAGGATACCTTGGCGGAGGGCTTACGAAAGAGCTCTATCCGGCGTTAGCAGAGAAATATGCCACAACCCCAGGCGGAGTTGAAGCTGCTATCCGAAATGCAATCGTTGCGGCTTGGGAGACGGGTAATCGAGATGCCATCATCGAGCTCTGTGGGCCGCATGCAGCAGAGCGAGTGCCAACAAACTCTTTATTCATTGCGAAACTTACTGAAGAGATACATGTAGCTCAGCAGTAAAGAGAAGAGAGCATTCTCCAGGGAACTTACCTTGAAGAATGCTCTCTTTCGTTCTATCGAGTAAGAGATGGTGGGGTAAAGCCCATGGGTTCTTGGAATGGGAACTGCACAGGTTCACCTGTTGTCGCGCTGTAATATATCGCCCTGACAAACTCCAATGCCTTGCGGCCTTCTACACCATCGATGTCTACGGGACGGTTTTCAAGTACGTCACGGTAAAACTCATCGATCTGGATTTTGTGGCTGACGCCCCAGTAGTCCTTCCCAATAACTTCGTAGTCGCCTTCAGGGAATACTTTTCGTTCTGGTTGTCCCGCAATGCGAATCACTGCGTGGTCTTTCTCGATCCGAGCTGTTCCTAGTTCTCCGTGGACCTCCAGAAGTACATCAGCATCATATGTATAATAGTTGCAGGCGTACAGCGATCCGATGGCACCATTCTTAAAGCGAATTACTGCTTCGGCCACGTCTTCTACATCAATAATATGGTGAGTCCGGTTTGCCATCGATGCTTCGAGAGAGTCGATCTCTCCAACAATCCACTGCATTAAATCCATAGTGTGAATTGCCTGGTCAATGAGCACTCCACCGCCTTCTCCTTCCCAGGTGCCTTTCCAATCACTCTGGGAGTAGTACTCATCAGGGCGGTGCCAGGTGACGAACATACGAGCACCCTTAATTCTGCCGAGTTGACCTGATTCGACCGCTTCTTTGACCGCCAGGCTCGCCCTATTATAGCGGTTCTGGAAGATAACGCCCAGTTTGACGTTGTTTTCTCGCGCAGCTCGAATCATGTTGTCTGCTTCGTAAAGAGTGATAGACATTGGTTTTTCGGTCAATACATGAATGCCTTTTTGGGCGGCAGCGATCGCGATTTCCGAATGGTTGTAGTGCGGAGTACAGATGTGGATCACATCGGGGCCGAGTTCAAGAACTTCGTTATAATCGGTGAAGTAGGGTATCCCATACTTCTCTCCCATAGCCTTGGCCCGCTCTGGCTTGGTATCACAAGCGGCGATCAACTCTGCAGCGAGGTTTTGGGCAGTGGCTGCAAAGTGGACACTAGAGACATTACCACATCCGATAATTGCGACTTTTAGCCGTTCCATTAGTGAGCCCCCTTGATATTGAATGTTTCAGAGCTCTTATTCTATCCCGATTGACAAGTTCCTGCCCTTGGGTGTATACTAACAGGTGCGGGGCGTGGCTCAGTTTGGTAGAGCGTCGCGTTCGGGACGCGAAGGTCGCACGTTCAAATCGTGTCGCCCCGACCATGCATATTTGAACTAGACGCAAGCGCTTTGAGGGAGGGCGCGGTGTCTGGTTTTTTTTGTTTTTGCGGGCATTCTATGGCTAGGCGTTCCGAACAGAAGGCGAAAAACCTGCGGAGTGTTTTTTCCAGCCGCTTACGATAGTGCGGTGAATAGGCGGATTCGCTGATAAACCGCTTTACATCGTCTTCTGTTGAATTCTCCAATAAGAACCTCAAGAAGCGGGAGGCGTCTCCGAGATAATATTCCTCTGAACGAATGCCGTTATCTAAAAGGTATTCTACGTAAGCTGTGAGAAAATGGACTTTATTATATGTTTTCAAAATTATCACCCTTTGAAAAACTGCGGAGGTAAGTAAAATATGGAAAATATGGACAGACTACATGTGGCTGGGCTGCGCCGCGAAGAACTTGAGATTCTGTTTGCTGAGTTGGGCTGGCCTCGCTTTCGAGCTCGCCAGTTGTTCCATTGGATTCACCACAGAGCGGCCTCTGATTTTACCCAAATGCATAATCTACCCAAGGCTATTGTAGAATACTTAGCGGAAAATTACTTATCCCCCTTGGCTCTGAGGCTTGTGCTGGAGAGACGGTCCATTGATGGTACTATAAAGTATCTCTTTGAACTTAGAGACCAGCACACCATTGAAGCAGTCTACATTCCTGAAGATGATCGCGGAACCCTTTGTGTTTCGGCCCAGGTAGGTTGTGCCATGAACTGTTCGTTCTGCGCGACAGGGCAGAGTGGGTACGTGCGCAACTTATCTCCTGCAGAGATTGTCAGCCAGGTGAATTTTGTCCGCAGCATTCTGCCTCAATATGGGCCTGGACTGACGAACATTGTCTTTATGGGAATGGGTGAACCCTTTGCGAACTTCGAGGCTGTGATGAAAGCCATAGATATCATCACTGACGAAGAAGGTTTCAACTTGGGCCAGCGACGCATAACTATTTCGACCTGCGGATTAGCCGACAAGATTCGGGAGTTTGCTGATCTGAAGTCGCAAGTCAACTTGGCTGTCTCGCTCCATGCTCCTGATAACGAACGACGCACAAAGATGATGCCGATTAACAAGCGCTTCCCAATAGAAGAGCTTCTCGATGCCTGCCGTTACTACACGTATCAGACAAACCGGAGGATCTCTTTTGAGTATGCCCTGATAGCCGGGATTAATGACTCAGTTCAAGATGCTGAGCAGTTGGCTGCACTATTACAGGGAATGCTCTGTCACCTGAATCTGATTCCTGTTAATCCGGTTACCAGTTTTGATCGCCCTAGTTCTGAGCAAGTAGAGCGGTTTCAGCGGATACTTGCAGCAGTAGGGATCCCGGTGTCGGTACGCCGAGAGCGCGGCACAGACATTGAGGCTGCCTGCGGCCAGCTCCGCCAAGTACATCGTAAGAACACGTAATGCGGTCCTTGAGGAGGTTCTGCAGTGAAAATCCTAGAGAAGATCGAGCTCCGCTTAAGCAGTTGGATAGAAGGGGTTTTTCGCCGACGGATTCCTCACCATATTGAGCCAGTTGATATCGGAAGGGCTCTCCTGCAAGCACTCGATCGAAACAGACAGGTCAGCTTAGCCTGCGTCTATGCACCAAACAGTTTTGTCGTGTATCTTAGTGCTGATGACTTGGCCCATCTAAAGTCGCTGACGCGAACATTAGAAGGTGAACTAAAAGGAGTTTTGCAGGAAAAAGCCGAAAAAGATCAACTATGCTTCATAGGGCCTCTCACCGTTGTCTTTCAGGCTGATAGCGAACTGACACGCGGAAAGCTGCGTGTGGAGGCTGCCTTCGAGGAAGGTGAAATAGGGGGCGCAGAGCCAGAGGATGTAGTGACAGCAGATACGCAGGTTTACCGTCGGAGCCCTTCCAGCATCGGGTTTTTAGTGGTTAACCAAGGGCGAGCCTTCGGCGGTGGTGTGCCACTACGGGATGGGCTGACTATAGGAAGGAACATGGGCTGTGACTTGGTGCTCGATGAGCCGAATGTGAGTCGTATCCATGCTCGGGTTGTGTGCCGGGGCGGCCAGTGGTTTATTGAGGACAACAATAGTACCAATGGTTTGTTTGTGAACGGAGAGCGTGTCGATTCGGCTCTACTGCGTTTTGGAGACGAAATCAAGATCGGCACAGCACGTCTAGTTTACAGGGAGTCCTTGTAATGGGTGGCGTTAAGATTATTCTGAGACTAGCATTAGTGCTGTGGCTGCTGCGAATAATCTGGGGAATGGCTCGTTTGATGCTCAACGAGTTAAGCTAGGGGTGTTGATGATGAATGTGGGGGTAGAAACATCGATCGGCAGGGTTCGGGAGACAAATGAAGATTCTTTCTGGGTAGGCGACGGCCTCTTAATTGTCTGTGACGGTATGGGTGGGCATCAGGCTGGAGAAGTTGCCTCCAAACTGGCAGTGGACTATATCCGTGGTTTCAAATTTCTCCTCTCAGATCCAGAAGAAGAAATCCGTCAGGCGATTCTAGGAGCCCATAAAGAGATTGTAGATGCAGCCAAAACAGACCCGGCCCTCCACGGCATGGGTACAACCATCACTATGGCTCTATGCATACCGCAGGCTGAAGGTGCAGACGTAATCTTCGGCCATGTGGGCGACAGCCGCGCCTATGGCTACTCGCAGGGTGAGCTGTTCCGCATCACCAACGATCATTCCCTTGTGGGTGAACTGGCTCGACAGGGTACTCTATCCCCCGAAGAAGCAGAGCAGCATCCTCAGCGTCATGTTTTATCACAGGCCTTGGGTCTAGGCGTAGTAGAAGTTGAAGTCCAGCGCAGGTTCTTTTCGCCCGGCTCACGGATTCTGCTCTGTACAGACGGTCTGACCGATGTGCTGAGTGATGAACAGATCAAAGAGCATCTCGAGGGTGCCCATCCTCAGGAGGTGGCTCATAGGCTTGTCCAATTAGCCAACACTCTCGGTGGGCGCGATAATATTACTGTAATAGTTGCCCAAGTTTCTTAGGAGGCACTGTGAAGATGCGCCGTCCCATATGGTTGTGGGTAGAACTAGCTGGATGGCTCGGGCTTGCGCTGATATGGCTGGCGGTACAGGGAGGCAAAGCAGAACTGTGGTGGCAGCTTCTCCTTATATGGACAGGTTTTGCTCTGCTCGCTTTTCTGTCAACAAGACTCGGGCTTAGAAGCGAGTGTCTGTTACCAGCAGCACTCTTGGTCGGGATTGGTTGGATTTTTCTGCTGCGGATCAAGCCAGAGTATGCGGCCCAACAGTTTCGAGGTTATCTAGCTGGTCTTGCTGCCTTCTGTATAGGAATATGGGGCGGTTGGGCGCAGAGTCGTGTAAAATATGTCTTTGGGCTGGGAGCGCTGCTTCTGCTGGCTGCGACCTTGGTTTTCGGCACCCGGGTTGGCGGTGCCAAAGCTTGGCTTGATTTGGGAATCATCCGCTTTCAACCAGTAGAGTTTGCTCGAGTATTGCTGGTTCTGTTTATCGTCCGCTACCTTGTAGAGAATCGCACTCTGCTGAACACGAAACACGGGTGGGCCGCGGTAAAGTATTGGGGCCCGTTGATAGTGTTTGTAAGCGGAGTGTTTTTGCTCTTAGCTGTTCAGCGCGACCTCGGCCCGGCACTTCTCCTATACGTAGTATTCTGCCTCTTGTCTGTGGCTGTTGTATTTTCATGGCGCTTCTTAGCAGCTTCGTTGGGAGCCGCAGCAGCAGGATTTGGGGCAGCCTTTTATGTGTTTCCCCACCTGCGTTCCCGTTTGACTGCTTGGCTGTATCCCTGGGAGCACGCTGAAGGAGCTGGGTATCAGGTTCTTCAGGGACTATTTGCCATGAACCGTGGGAAGGTGTTTGGAAGAGGGATCGGTGTAGGGCTGGGCGAAATCATTCCTGAAGTGCATACTGATTTTGTTTTTGCCCTCATAGGAGAAGAGTTGGGATTCTTAGGTGCTGTTGCAGTCTTGAGCACTTATCTGATCCTTGCGTACTGCGGACTCCAGCTCAGCCAAAAAGCGGCCTCACCCCTTGAGCAGTATACCGCATTGGGAATTGTGTTATTGTGGTCTGTCCAAGTTCTTCTTGTCGCAGGCGGAGTGCTGCGTGTTCTGCCAGTGACAGGAATGACACTTCCGTTTGTGAGCTACGGCTCGAGCTCGCTTGTGGCGCAGATGTGGATGCTGGGGATCCTGGTCAGCATCAGGCAGGTGAGGGCTGAGTGAAGCAGATGCGCAAGTTTTTCCTGGGGCTCTTGGCTGGATATTTTCTTCTTATGGCCTTCTTGGTGTACTGGCAGTTGATTACTGAGTTAGATGAACACCCGCTGAATCCTGGCCGTTACCGTATTTTTCGAGAGCCGCGGGGAGCCATTCTGGACAGGAATGGCCAGGCACTTGCCGAAACCATCATCGATGCAGATGGCACACGCAGGGTTTACGCAAGTCCAGGTATCAGTCACATTACGGGTTATTTCCACGCCCGTTACGGTATGAGCGGCCTAGAAAAGGCCTGGCATGAGCGGCTGGCTGTGGGACAGAATGTGCAAACCACGATTGATCTTAATCTGCAGCGCCGTGTAGAAGAGCTCTTAGAAGGGCGGGTAGGCGCAGTCGTTGTGTTGGAGCCCACAACCGGGCAGGTCCTGGCCTTGGCTTCGTATCCCTACATTGATGCAAACGCTTTAGATGACAAATGGCCAGAATACCTAGAAGATCAACGAAGTCCTTTTGTAAACCGTGTTGTACAGGGACAGTATCCGCCTGGATCGGCTATCAAGCCTTTAGTACTGGTATCGGCACTGCAGAACCGCACGGTGGACTTGGATGAGAGATGGGCCGATCAGGGTGTGGTAGAGCTGTCGGGCAGGACAATTACTAACTTCCAGAGACAGGCTTTAGGCGAGATCACAACGAAAGAAGCTCTGGCTTTGTCGTCCAACACCGTCTTTGCGCAATTAGCTGCCCAACTTGGGCCAGCGCTGCTCCAGACGCTTCGCAGGCTAGGACTGGGCTCTACACCCGATTTTTCCCTTCCTGCCAGTGGTGGTAATCTGCCAGATGGTGAGCTGTCCGCCTATGGATGGGGCCAGATTGGGATTGGTCAGGGTTCGCTTTTAGCAACACCGCTGCAGATGGCGTCTGCCATTGCGGTGATTGCCAACGGAGGTAGGTTGATGCGCCCCTATCTCGTTGAGCAGATTAGAGGTGGGTGGAGGCTTCCCAAGATGCAGCGGCCATTGGTCATATCTGAGGCCGTATCACAGTGGTCTGCCGCAGGTGTGCGCGATGCCATGGTAATGGCCGTCCAGAGTGGTACTGCTAAGAGTGCGCAAGTTCCAGGTGTGTTGACTGCAGGTAAGACCGGTACCGCTCAGACAGCCAACGGTAGAGATCACAGCTGGTTCGTCGGTTTTGCCCCTGCGGAAGAACCAGCTGCTGTGGTGGTTGTACTGCTGGAACACGCTGGAACTGCCTCTCAGACAGCTGCTCCGCTCGGAGGATTAGTGCTGCGGGAGGCTCTCGTAGCCCAGGGCGTATTGGGGGGCATGTAAAGTGAAAGGTGACTGCCATGATTGGTGAGAAATTGGTAAATCGATACGAGATACTAGATAAAGTGGGCGATGGCGGAATGGCCCTTGTTTATCGCGCACGGGATACTCTCCTAAACCGCGTTGTCGCGATCAAGGTCCTCAGAGACCAGTTTGCCAGCGATGCCGAGTTCATTGAACGCTTCCGCCGAGAAGCCCAAGCAGCAGCCAGCTTGTCCCATCCGAATGTTGTGAACATTTACGATGTCGGGCAGACCGAGCAATCTCACTATATTGTAATGGAATACGTTCAAGGACAGAACTTGAGCGCCATTATCAAGGAGAAAGGAGCTTTATCTGAGCATTTTGTGGTCAGCGTGGCCATGCAGATTGCCAAGGCACTTTCGCATGCGCATCAACACGGCATTATTCATCGGGATATTAAACCCCACAACATTCTAATAACCCAAGATGGCCAGGTAAAGGTCACTGATTTCGGTATTGCCCAAGCCATGTCTGCAGCTAATCTTACTCAAACCGGTGTTGTTTTAGGTTCGGTTCATTATTTCTCGCCAGAGCAAGCACGTGGCGTGAACGTGCAGACATCGAGCGATTTGTACTCGCTTGGGGTTGTGATGTATGAAATGCTCACCGGCCGTCAACCATTTCGTGGTGATACTCCCATTGCTATAGCGCTCAAGCAGATTCAAGAGACTCCGACTCCTCTCAGGCAGTATGTCCCAGAACTGCACCGCGGACTAGAACAGCTTGTCATGCGGCTGATGGCTAAAGAACCCGATCAGCGGCCCAGAAGTGCTGATGAAGTAGTAAGTATCCTGCAGAGTATTGAACGGGAACTTGGCGCAGCGGACCGAGAAGAGCACACGGTGGTGCTCGAGGCTATCGATGGTACAGACAAGGAGGTTAAAGAGGTGGCAGCCAAGAAGAAGAGGAAAACCCGCAAGAAGCAGGGTAGATCGCGCCGCGGCCTGACTATCGTCTTGATTATGGCATTGTTCATTGGTATAGCTTGGGGCATTATTGAGATTGTCCCCGAACTATTATTCCCCGATGAAGTTCAGGTCCCTGCGATCCAAGGGATGGAGAAAAACGCAGCAGAACAGCTCCTGGCTTCGCTGGGTTTGCGTCTCAGTGTGGAACAGGAAATGTTTGACAACCAAATACCCGCGGGTTATATCATTCATCAAGATCCGCCCAGCGGACGTATGGTAAAGCAGAACCGCACGATTGAGGTAAGGGTCAGCAAAGGCCCAGAGATTGTTGAAATGCCCAGTGTAACAGGTATGACTCTCCGCGAGGCACGCTTGACATTGACGCAGGCTGGTTTCGTCCTCGGGGAAGAGCAGGAGGTTTTCGATGATCAGGCGCCCCTCAACACCGTCATCAGCCAATATCCTGAGCCTGGTATCCCTGTGCAGATGGGCACTCCAGTTGATCTTGTAATTAACCGCGGCCGTGAGGTCTTGGCCTCCGTCGAAGTCCCTGACTTCCGCGGTGAGCAGCTCTCGACCGTACGTGGCTTATTGGGACGCTTAGGGTTGACGGAGGGTAACCTCTGGCCAGAATACAGTACGGTATATAATCAAGGTGAGATTATCGAGCAGAATCCCGCACCTGGAACGACAGTAGACGTTGGCTGGACCATTGACTTTGTCTATTCGCAGGGAGCACCCCGACAGTCTGTCGCTGTACCGGATGCACCGCAGCAGGAACTTCAACGCTGGGCTGCCGAAAGCCAATGGCATAATGTCGAAGTGACAATCAATATTCCGGAGGGGCCAGCGCAGGAAGTCACTATCCTGGTAATTGACGATTTCGGAGCCCGTGAAGTGTACCGTGACGTCCATGAAGGCGGATCAAGAGTGGTCCGTACAGTACAAGGACGTGGAGAAGGGGCAACGCTCCAAGTGTATATCGGTGGAAGAATGTGGCTAAACCGTCCATTTAAGGAGTAGTGTATGGAACAAGGCATTATTGTGAAAGGCACTGGTGGTTTTTATGATGTGCTTACTGATCAGGGTAAGATAGTTACCTGCCGTCTGCGAGGCCGTCTGCGCCTTGAGGATGAAAGGGTACTGGTCGGTGATCGGGTCAAGATAACCTGCAGCGACAGGGAAGGGGTAGTTGAAGAGGTACTACCGCGTTCTAACGCGTTGATCCGCCCACCTATCGCCAATGTGGACCAAGTCATGGTTGTTGCGGCGGCAGCTCAGCCTGATCCTATTCCGCTTTTGTTTGATCGTATTCTGGTCCATGTGGAAAAGGCTGGCCTGAAGGCGTTTATTGTAATCAACAAAGTAGATATAGCCCCTGATGCAGCAGAAGAACTCAAAGAATACTACCAGACGGCTGGTTATCCTGTACTCCTGGCCAGTGCAGCCCAAGGGAGAGGCCTTGAAGAAGTCAGAGAATGTCTCAAAGGGCGAATAACAACTCTTGCTGGGCCGAGCGGTGTCGGGAAATCATCACTGATCAACGCATTAGCACCGGGCTTTTCCCTGGAAACCGGTGATATCAGTGAAAAACTTCGGCGCGGGCGCCATACAACGAGAACTGTAAGTCTCCTGGCGCTGCCCTGGGGTGGGTTGATTGCTGATACGCCCGGTTTTTCTCGTCTCGAGATGATAGATATCGAAGTAGAAGATCTGCAGTACATGTTTCCAGAGTTTGAGCCCTATCACAGCGAGTGCCAGTTCAGGGGATGTCTTCATCGCCATGAACCAAACTGCCGCGTGAAAGAAGCCGTAGCCGACGGAGCCATTGCTCGGCAGCGCTATGAGCATTATCTACTCTTCTTGGATGAAGTGGAAGAGAACAAACCTTACTAATTATTTGAGAGGATGTGGACAGCATCAAACCGCTAATTGCACCTTCAATATTGTCGGCGGATTTTACCCGTCTCGGCGCAGAGCTTGAGCGTGTAAAGAATGCTGATCTAATTCATTTCGATGTAATGGATGGCCATTATGTCCCTAATATCAGTTATGGCCTGCCCGTCGCTGAAGCGGTGAAACGGGCCACTGAAATACCACTAGACGTTCATCTTATGGTAGAAGATCCTGATAAGTTCATTCCAAGTTTTGCTGAGCTTAAGCCAGCGTACATCACGGTTCACTATGAAGCAGTAGACCATCTGCAGCGCACATTGGCACTTATCCGGGAGTTAGGAGTTGGAGCTGGTGTAGCGCTAAATCCGCATACCCCTCTAAGCGGCCTGCAGTATATCTTAGATGATCTAGACTTGATTTTGATTATGACCGTTAATCCTGGCTTCGGTGGGCAGAAGTTTATCCCCGCCACACTTGATAAAATCAGAGATTGCCGCAGGCTCGTAGCTGATCATCCGATCAAAATCCAGGTTGACGGTGGTGTTTCACACACTAACGCCGCAGAGCTTGTCAAAGCTGGAGTAGATATTTTGGTCGCAGGATCTGCGATCTTTTCGAGTCCGGATCCTGCCGAATACATAAACAAGATGCGCCAAGGGGGCTGATTGCCCCCCTTTTTTTGAAGCAAATTGTCATAAATGTATAACACGGGGGTTGACAAGTCTGACAATTTTGCTTATACTTAAGATACGCAGGAGGTAAATACATAAGCAAGGGAGGCTGATAGGCACTTCTCTTACTTAAGGAAGCTTTCTAAAATCCACCTTTCAGAGAGATTCTTACGCATTGAATAGTAGATGGTGTTAAGTCCGATCATCACAACAAAAAAATACCTTCTCCCTTGGGCGCTAACCCAATAAACTACTTACGATACCTTCTGCGGAGCGGCACCAATAGGTGCCGCTTCTTATTGCAGGAGTTTAGCGATCTGAGTAGAATAAATCTAATGAATCAAATCAAATAGTGGTTACGAGTTCCGCTAGGGGAGCCGGAAGGCTGAGATAGGATCATTCCTGACCCTCAAAACCTGTTTGGATAATGCCAGCGTAGGGAAGCGGACAGCTTTTCTGGCTGTGGAACTTGTGTCCGCAGCTTATTTTTTTGGGAGGAGATGTCATGGAGAAACGCAATCTACAAATTATGGTGGAGACTGCCGTGTTGGTTGGTGCTGCTTTAGTGTTGTCAATGATACGATTGTGGCGCCTTCCGCAGGGCGGATCAATTGGAATAGATATGCTGCCCATCTTTGTCTTAGCGTTTAGACGTGGAGGGCGGGTAGGCCTTTTGGGCGGGGCGCTTTTCGGGATGATGAAGCTCTTGACAGATCCGTTCATCATGCACCCAGTACAGGTACTACTTGACTACCCGATCCCGTTTGCGGCTTTGGGAGTAGCTGGATTCTTTCGCAATAAGATGGCCGTTGGAGTAGTTGTAGGAGCTCTGCTGCGCTACTTAGCACATATTATCTCCGGTGTAGTATTTTTCGCAGAGTATGCTCCAGAAGGCACTTCAGCGTTGATTTACTCTATGGTGTACAACGGGACTTTCTTAATTCCTGAAACCATTTTGGTGGGAGTGATTCTGTTTGTCATCAGGGCCAGGAAGGACATCTTTGAACCAGCCCAGTAGAGCTCTAATTATCGGCTCAGGCGAAGACGTACCACTATTTGCACCCGAAGTGTCCAGCGGCACATTGGTGATCTGTGCTGATGGCGGGGTACACCACGCTGAGAGGTGGGGTATTGCCCCACACATTGTGTTGGGTGATTTTGATTCACTTGAAAGCGATATTACCGAATGGTGCCGGAAAATCGAGGCTGAAGTAGTTCCCTTCCCCGTACACAAAGATGCAACGGATGGAGAACTCGCGGTAGAAGTGGCGTTAAGCCGCGGCGTAAACAGCATAGCCATGACCGGCGTTTGGGGAAGCAGAATTGATCATAGTCTAGCTAACTTGCAGATTCTGTACCGGCTGGCATTACAAGGGGTGGGCGGCGAGCTCTTAACCTCGGCCGCCCATCTTTATACGGTGACTGAAAAACTCGAGCTGACTGCCGATGTGGGGGATACAGTATCGCTGCTGTCGCTATCCGAGCGTTGCGACGGTATAACTGTATCGGGCTTATATTATCCTTTAGAAAATGGAACGATCATCAAAGGAGCCACTCTCGGGATCAGTAATAAAGCAGTCGCTGAGTGCATAAACATTACTTGCTCTAGAGGCGTGTTGTTGGTTGTTCACCAAAAAAAATAGCCCCAGGAATTCCTGGGGTTTGCTTTCCTCGCGGTTGAGGTTAGATGACACGCTGTGCCCTTCCGCTCTTGATGCAGTTGGTACATACATAGGCGCGGCGTGGGCTGCCTTTAACGTACACCCGGATTTTTTGCAAGTTAGGCTTCCAAGTGCGCCGGGTTTTATTCTCGGCGTGGCTCCGGATGTTTCCAGTTGTTGTCTGCTTGTCGCAAATAATGCACCTTCTGGCCATACATCTAACCTCCTTTTTGTACCGTCTCCTAGTAACGTAAATCATTGTAGCACAGGGTGCTTGCAATTGCAAGGTAAAAATCCTTTACATTTGCCAGTGAAATGGATAAAATGATATCTGATGAATTACAGAGGAACTGCATCGATTTTCGACAATTGCAGCTCACTCCTAAGGGAGGGACTACCATGGCCCAAGAGTTCCACTCAGACTTGGGTAAAATCAATATCAGCGAACAAGTGATCGCCACAGTGTGTGGTGTGGCCGCGATGGAATGCTATGGTTTGGTGGGGATGGCCCCCCGCAGTGTACAAGAAGGACTTACCGATCTTCTGCGGAGAGAGAATTACGAACGCGGCGTAGATATTCAGTTCCATGGTGACAAGGTTAGTGTTACGCTGTACATCGTAGTGGAATATGGTGTGAAGATTTCTGAGGTTGCCCGGATCGTACAGGAACGGGTAAAATATGCCATTGAAACAACACTCGGCCTGAAGGTTGAGAATATCAACGTTCGGGTGCAGGGCGTGCGGGTAACGCAGCCAGGCAGAAGATAGTCGGGAGGAAGAGTCTTGGAAGTCATTACCGGAAGTGTATTGAAAAACATGCTGCTGCATGCGGGAGCACTTCTTGCGCAGCAGAAAGATATGGTCAACAGTCTCAACGTTTTCCCTGTGCCAGATGGAGACACGGGAACCAATATGTCGCTCACTTTGAACGCGGCACTGAAGGAAATTGAAAAAGTTGAACCAGATAATATCGGTCAATTAGTATCGGCTTTGGCTCGCGGTTCTTTGATGGGTGCCCGTGGTAACAGCGGTGTCATCTTGTCACAGTATTTCCGTGGCTTTGCAGAGGGCTTAGCTGATGTCACAACTGAGGCCACTGCGGAAGACTTGGCTAGGGCATTGCGTAAATCTTCAGAAACCACCTATCGGGCGGTAATGAAGCCTGTTGAGGGTACCATGTTGACCGTTGGCCGAGAAGCTGCTGCAGCGGCAGCGGCTGCAGCCGAAGAAGGGGCAACTGCCCAACAAGTGCTCTATGCTGCCTATCAAGCTGCCGCACAGGCCGTGCAGGACAGCCCTAAGCATCTGCCTGTCTTAAAGGAAGCTGGCGTCGTTGATGCAGGCGGACAAGGGCTTTTATGTATTTTTGAAGGATTTGTGCATGGTATAGAGGGCAAACCGCTTGAGTACTCCGCTTTAGATGTACAGCCCACTGCAGTAGTAGAGAAGCAGGAAGGGATTACACGCATCGAGGGTGAGCTGGTAAACAAATACTGTACCGAGTTCTTGATTTTAGGAACGAAACTCGATCCAGATTATGTACGCAGTTCACTTGAGCCAAAAGGTGAATCCATGTTGGTCGTTGGAGATGAACGTGTTGTGAAGGTTCATATCCATACGGATCATCCCGGAGAAGTGTTGGAGTTCTGCGGTGCGCTTGGCAATCTGACTGATATCAAGATTGACAACATGCAGCTCCAAAATGAGAAGTACACAGAAGAACATCAGCATGACTTTGGTTCCATGTCTGCGCCTCAGGGTGAGCGGAAGAACATCGGCTTAGTTGCAGTGGTTCCGGGTAAGGGCTTGGCTGATATTTTCATGAGCCTAGGAGTAGACGTAATTGTGCCTGGCGGTCAGACTATGAATCCCAGCACCGAAGATCTTTTGAGAGCGGTTGAAAGTGTTAATGCTGATGCAGTCATTATTCTGCCCAACAATAAGAACGTCATTTTCTCTGCAAATCAGGTCCGAGAGCTTTCAGATAAGCCCATTGGGGTAGTGGCCACCCGCTCCATACCACAAGGTATCACTGCCTTGATGTACTACGAGCCAGAAGCTTCTCTTGAGCACAATCTCGAAGCTATGGAAGAACATAAGAGTGAGGTCAAAACTGGTGAGGTAACGTATGCCGTCAGAGCCACTGTAGCTGGCGACCTCCAAATCGAAGAACGAGACATCATCGGCCTTGTAGAAGGGAAAATCGCGGTAGTCGGCCAGTCAACAGCTGATGTAACACGCCGCTTAGTCGAGAGCATGGTGGATGAGGATTCGTCTGTAATCAGCATCTACTACGGTGAAGATCAGGATGCTGCAGAAGCAGAGGCGCTCTATGAGGAACTCTGTGAGCAGTATGCCGATTGTGAGATTGAGATTTACAGCGGCGGTCAGCCTTTATACTATTACATTGTATCGGTGGAGTAACAATACCCGACGAGGAGGCACCCCATGGCGCGGATTCATGTTGTCACAGACACCGGCAGTGATCTGCCAGAAAAAATAAGGCAGGAACTGAACATCCACGTAGTTCCGCTTAGTATCCAATTTGGAGACGAGATCTATAGGGATGGTATTGACCTGAGTGTGGCTGAGTTCTACCAGAGGCTGCAGAACGACGATGAGCTGCCCAGCACCTGCCAGCCTTCGCCTGCAGATTTTCAAGCGAAATACCTAGAAATTGCCGAGCCTGGTGATACTATCCTTTCTATCCACCTCAGCAGCAGGCTCAGCGGCACGTACCAATCATCGGTAATCGCAGGTACGATGGTTGCTGAGGAAGGGATTAAGGTCATAAACATCGATACCAAGTCAGCTTCAATCGGGATCGGATTGATCGCAGTAGAAGCCGCACGCCTGATTAGAGCAGGAATTGCTCTGGAGGAAATCCTAGAGAAGCTGAATTACGCCATATCGGAGATGCAGGTGTTTTTTGTAGTGGATACTCTCGAGTATCTGCGGCGTAATGGACGAATCGGTAATGCCCAGGCCCTCTTGGGTACGCTGCTGAATATCAAGCCTATATTGACGCTTCAGGATGGCGTAGTCAGCCCTCTTGAGAAAATAAGAGGCAAAGGGAGAGCCATCAAGCGCCTCAAAGAGCTCGCTGGTCAGGTCCGAGCAAAGTACCCTGATAAAGATCTAAGTGTGGGCCTCACTCACGCAATGGTGCCCAACGAGGCAGAGCAGCTGGCCTTGGCACTTAAAGAAGAATTAGCCCTAACAGATGACGTGATTCTTGGGATGATTGGCCCCACCATTGGAGTTCACGTTGGTATGGGCACGATGGCACTTCTGCTTCATCCGAAAATGTAAGATAAGTGATGCCCCTAGCTCCTAGGGGCTTTTTTATGAGGTGAAGGGAGATGGCTTTGCAAGCACATTTAGATAGTGACGTCACAGCCCTCCCAGGTGTGGGCGAAAACAGGCGCCAGACCCTTGCAAAACTGGGCCTTTACACTTTGCGCGATGTGCTGTATGGTTTTCCGCGAACCTACAAGGACTTTACCCGTGTGTGGACCCCAGGAGAGCTTCAAGACGAAGGCGAATACTTGGTCAGAGGAGAACTGATTGAGCTGTCCGAAAGGCAGATCTCTGGGGGTAGGCGTTTGGTACAGGCGAGGCTAAGTGCCGGAGGCGGTACTCTTAAACTGACTTGGTTTCTTGTTCACCGCCGCCGAGGGTATACTTACATCTACCAGCGTCTGCAGAATGCCAAACAGCTGTGGGTCTACGGCCCGGTCAAACGCGCGCTCCTCGAATGGGAGATGAACTCACCCGAGTTCTACCTCAAAGCTCCTAGGGCTGGACTAGCCCCTGTTTATCCACTTACGTCAGGAATCAGCAACCAGATGCGAGTCAGGTGGGTAGAGCACGTCTTGGGTTATCTGGGGGAGATCTATGAATGTCTACCGAGTCATCTGACTGCCCAGTTCGGCCATCGCCACGAAGCGCTGCGGTCCATCCATTTTCCAATGAGCCACTCGGCGCTAGAAAAGGCACGGAGGCGCCTCATCTTCGAGGAGTTTTTCCTATTTCATCTCGGTCTGCAGCTCGGCGCAACGGCTGTACCTGGGAAAGTCCATCAACCAGATGGCCCATTAGTAGAGCGCTTCTTCCAGAGCCTACCTTTCCAATTGACTAATGGCCAGGTTCAAGCCATCGCTGATGTTCGTTCTGATATGGAGAGCTCAGCGCGCATGGGACGGCTGATCCAAGGCGATGTTGGCTCAGGAAAAACGATTGTCGCCTTGTATGCAGCTGTCAAGGCGGTGGAATCGGGCGGCCAGGTAGCAGTCATGGTTCCCACCGAAGTTTTAGCACGACAGATGGTAGACCGGTTCCGCGACGCTTTGCAGAAGCTCGGCATTGAGGTTGAGCTTCTCGTAAGCAACATGCCTAAGAAGCAGCGCAGCGCCGTACTAGAAGGGATCAGCTCTGGGACGATTCCTGTAGTAGTTGGCACGCACGCCCTAATTACCGATGGAGTGAGTTTTAAGAACCTCACGCTTGCCATCGTTGATGAACAGCACCGCTTTGGTGTTCGGCAGCGCCAGGCTCTCGGTGATGAACAGTCCGCGGATATGTTGGTGATGAGTGCAACGCCCATTCCGCGCTCTTTGGCGTTAACCCTGTACGGCGATTTAGCGGTCAGTACTATTCGCGATATGCCAGCGGGGCGTAAAGCGGTTGATACGCGCTTAATCCACCCGCGCCAGAGAAATCAAGTGTACGAGTTCGTCGTAAAGCGTGTCCATGAAGGTGAGCAGGCTTTTGTAGTGTTTCCTTTGGTAGAAGAGTCGGACAAGCTTGATCTTCGCGCCGCTGTCCAGGAGATGGAACGCCTGGTGAAAGGGCCTCTCAAAGGCGTGAGAGTGGGTCTTGTCCACGGTCAAATGGGGCAGGAAAAGGAGGAAGTCCTAGAGGCATTCTATCGCCATGAGCTTGATGTTCTGGTATCGACGACTGTCATCGAAGTAGGAATGAATGTGCCACGGGCCACGGTGATGGTAATTGAAAATGCCGAACGCTTTGGACTGGCTCAACTGCACCAACTGCGAGGCCGAGTCGGACGCGGTGACAAACAGGGTTACTGCTTTCTGATTGCCGATCTGAAATCTGATACGATAAAACGACGGCTGCAGGCAATTCGCCATTCGACGGACGGGTTCATGATAGCCGAAGAAGATCTAAAGCTGCGCGGCCCGGGTGATCTCTTGGGACTGAGGCAGTCCGGACAACCCTTGTTCTTACTGGGTGATATCGTTGAAGACCGAGAACTGCTGGAACTGGCTGCTATTGAAGCTAAGAGGCTTCTCGAGGAAAACCCAGAATTAGAGGGGTATCCTACCCTGCGCGAAGAGATAAACAGACAGCGGCCTGCTATCTAAAGCAGGCCCGCTGTCCATGGGAGAGGAGAAACCGGAGGAAGACTGGGAAATACTAAGCCAGTCAATCCTTGCCTTATGGGGAGGTCAATCTTTTCATTTGCTAGTATGTGGCAGGCTTGCTAACTCTTATGCGTGCAAAAAAATGGTAATAAACGCCAGCAATGGAGTGATATGAGTGAGGGTAGTAGCAGGGAAAGCAAGAGGAGTGCGCTTGGGGAGTGTACCGGGCTATGAGACACGCCCTACAGCAGACCGGGTTAAGGAAGCCTTGTTCAGTATTCTACAGCCGCGGATTGGTGATGCGGTTTTTCTTGATCTATTTGCAGGTAATGGTGGCATCGGTATTGAAGCCCTCAGCAGAGGGGCGGCCAGGGCGGTATTTGTTGATGCAAAACCGGCCTGTACCCGCATGATCAAAGAAAACCTGGCACGAGCGCGGTTAGACGATGCCGAAGTCTTAACCATGCGGGTTGAACGTGCGATTCAGCGCCTACGTGAACAGCAGAAGAAGTTTGACATCATCTTTCTTGATCCGCCCTACGGAAAGGGCTTCATTGTGCCAACACTTGCAGCGCTGTGGGAAGCAGATATAGTTCAACCCGATGCTGTGATAATTGCAGAATACGGAGTCAAAGAGGAAATCGATCTAAGTACGTCGAAATTTCAGCTTGTGCGCCAGGAAAAGTATGGCGATACAGTGCTTGGTTTTTTTACTTTGAGGGAGGATGTCGAGTAGTGCGAATCAGCGTCTGCCCAGGAACGTTTGATCCCGTTACACTGGGGCATGTGGATATCATTGAACGTGCAAGCAGGTTATTTGATCACATCTACGTCGCTGTTTTACATAATCCGGATAAGAAACCGCTGTTTACTGTGCAAGAACGGATAGAAATGCTTGAAGAGCAGTTCAGCCATTTGGATAATGTGACGATTGAGTCTTACGCTGGGCTTGCTGTGGATTATGCACATGAAAAGAACGCGGTCGCGATTGTACGGGGCCTGCGCGCCGTAACAGATTTTGAGTTCGAATTCAAGCTCGCCAGCATGAACAGTAATTTGGCCCCTGATGTAGAGACCGTTTTTATGATGACTAACAGTAAGTATTCTTTTATCAGTTCGTCTGCTATTAAGGAAGTTGCCAGCCTAGGCGGGGACGTCTCTAAGTGGGTGTCTCCCCCAGTTGCTGCCAGGCTTTATGAAAAGTTTAGGGAAACGGATGGTGACAACCATGAATAGGATTAATCTTGTGGTCCTGCTTGAGCAGCTTGAGGAGCTTGTGGAAAAGGCACCAGAACTTCCCCTTACCGGTAGAGTGCTGATTGATGCAGATCAGCTATTGGATCTCATCGATCAAATCCGTACTTCTGTACCGGAGGAGGTAAGACGAGCCGAGGCTGTATCGGTAGAAAAGGACAGAGTCATCGCTGAGGGGCAGCAAAAAGCCGAGCGGATCGTAGCTCAGGCAGAGGAATATGCTGCTAAGCTCATTAGAGAAAGCGAGATTCATCGGCAAGCAGAGCAAGAAGCGCGCCGCATCGTAGAAGAAGCATCACAGCGCGCTAAGGAGATCACACGGGGAGCCGATGAGTATGCGGATCAGGTCTTGCGCAATCTGCAGGAAGCACTCGAAAAAACTCTCTCGGTGGTAACTAAAGGCCGCGAACAGCTGAACAAGAATGCTAGTGTCTGAATGGAATAATTCTTATTCGGCTTGAAAGCCGGACTAATCCGCCAAGTGCAGTGCCCGTTAAGCCTACGATACTAGCCCATTTGAGGGATAGCACGAACCGGGCCCCAAGGCTGAGGGTCTGCCAAGTGGCCGTCGACAAGACCGGAATAGCTCCTGCAATCCTACTGGTGACAGCCATGCCAGGGCCGAGAAGAATCGCCGTGACTATGCCGGCGATGATGCCGTGTCCGAGCCGGGCGAACATATAGGGCAGCATTCGGATTCGCGTTCCCAGGATCATTACCGAGACCTGACTGTGAACTGAAAGGCCGCTCCAGCCTATCACGAGACTTGCCACTACAGCACGTTGGATAAGTGGCGCACTTGCTGCGCTCGCGGACTTTGAGCCCAGGGTGGTTTCGAAGAATCCGTGTACTATGGGCGTGGCTAAGCTGGGCTCTAGTTTAAAGGTTCTTAGAATGGCTTCTAGGGGAATTGTCAGGAATTTCATTATTCCCGCAGCGTCCAGTACTGTGGTTAATACTGAGAACATCATGATGCATCCACCAATAAAGAGCATAGAGGCAAAAGTTTCTCTGATCGTGTCACCAAACAGTTGGCCGAAGGATCTGCCATCAGCTCGGCGCGCTTTATCCATTTCGCGTATTGCTCGAGCGAGATAACCCTCTGACCGTTGTTTCTTAGGGAGCGGTGTCTCAGGTTCACCAGTGCGGTAGAAGCGCAGCAATAGGCCCACCATGACTACTCCCAAATAGTGAGCTATGAGCATTGCTGCGCCTATTTCTGGGCGGCCGAACATACCTACAGCGACTGCTCCTACGATAAACAGAGGGTCTGCGGTGTTAGCAAAAGCCAGCAGCCGTTCTGCCTCGACGCGAGTACAGAGCCCTCTGCGGTGCAGTTCTCCAGTTATGCGGGCTCCAATTGGGTAACCACCCGCCAATCCCATGGCTACGGCGAAGCCTCCCACACCAGGAATGCGGAATAATGGGCGCATGATTGGTTCTAGCAGTGCCCCTAAGAAGCTCACTACACCCAATCCCATTAGAATATCGGCCATGGCAAAGAAGGGTAGGAGAGCAGGGAGCACGATCTCAAACCACAGCTTTAGGCCTTCCACAGACGCTTCGAACGACTCCTGCGGGTAGATCAGCATGGCAAGGGCGATCATGAGCGCAATGAAGGCTGTTATGCGGCCTCTATTCATGTTCTTCATCCTCTCCCCGTGATAGTTCGCTAATGTATATTGCCAGGACTTGGGGAATATTACGTCTGTGGGGGTGGTTTTTTGCGTCCAAAGGTTGGGATAGCTCTCAGTGCTGGTGCTGCGCGAGGATTGGCTCATATTGGTGTGCTACAGGTTTTTGTAGAAAACAAGATACCGATAGATATGATTACCGGGACCAGTGCAGGTGCTATTGTGGGCACCTTGTATGCCGCCGGAACTGATATGTATACCCTGGCGCGGATGGCTCAAGAATTGAACTGGAACAAACTAGTAAATCTGACCGTGCCAAGATTAGGGCTTGTTTCATCGGAGCCTATATATGAACTGATGAAGTTTCTAACCCGTAATCTCAGTTTTGAAGCCCTGCCGATTCCTGCTGCCGTGGTGGCCACAGATATCCAAACGGGCGAAGAAGTTGTCATCAAGTCTGGAAATTTGGCTGATGGCGTGAGAGCAAGCATGAGTATTCCGGGAATCTTTGTGCCTGTAGAGTTGGATGGTAGGCTGTTGGTGGATGGTGCGCTGGTTAACCGGGTCCCTGCGCATACCTGCCGAGAGTTAGGAGCCGACATTGTGATTGCGGTAGATGTGGGGCTTCCACCTGTCGGGAAAAAAGTGAAGAACCTGGGGAATATTATCATGCGTACCATCGAGATTTTGGATCGAGAAAATGCCAAGTTCCGGCCTATCGATGCCGATGTAATCGTGCGGCCTGATCTCAGCAATGTGACATCAACTCAACTAAACCGTGCAGGTGAGATCATAGCTGCAGGTAGGGAGGCTGCGGAGGCCAGCCTAAGAGAGATTCAAGAAATCTTAGCAGGGACAAACCTACAGGCCAAGTAAGGGGAAATGCTTGACACCCCTGGGCAATCTTTGTATAATTTATGAGGTGAACAGGATGCGAATCAATATCGGCTCGCTTAAAGGGCAGCCGGGATTTTCACAGCGTGAAACCCGTCAGCTTTCCCAGGATATTATTGCAAGCGATCTACCCGCCAATGTGGAGGTGTGTTCTCCCATTGATGTAGATCTGGTTGTGACTAATACAGGTAAAGGCTTGTTGATCACAGGGAAGCTCGTCAGTGATGTACAGTACGAGTGTACACGATGTCTACGGGAGTTTCCCGGTAAACTAGAAGCAGATGTAGAGGAGTTTTACCGTACAACCCACGAAGGAATGGAGCTTGAGGAGGATGACGACTTCTTCCCAGAAGAGATTCCGGTCGTCGACGGAGATGAAATTGATCTCACTGACGCTCTCCGCGAATCACTCCTGTTGGCCGTTCCAATGAAAGTGGTTTGTCAAGAAGATTGTCCCGGTCTGTGCCCCCAGTGCGGCCAGCCCCTCAAGGACGGAGCTTGTGACTGTGCGGGGCCCGATATCGATCTGAGATTTGCACCATTATTGGAACTATTGAAGGCAGAGGACAAGACAGAGGAGAGGGGGAAAGAAGATGGCAGTACCAAAGAGAAGAAACTCCAAAGCAAGGACTAATTCCCGCCGTTCCCAGTGGAAGATTGCTGCTGCAGCCACACAGGTATGTCCGCAGTGCCGTGAGCCAAAGCTGCCTCATCGGGCATGCCCAAATTGCGGTACCTACAAGGGTCGGGAAGTTATTGAAGTCGAAGCCAACTAAGTTAGTCTTGCATGTGATTATTACGAAGATGTCCACTGGACATCTTTTTTTTTTGCTTTACAAGCTGCCAGTCCTCGGGTATACTATGACTATATATTATGACCAGGTAATACGATGTGGGCAAAAGGAATGAGATCACATGAAACTAACTCGGCCAGAACGGCGCGAACTTCTGAAGAAACGTCTCGAGGAAGATCCTTTTCTTACGGACTGGCAGCTAGCTGAAGAGTTCAAAGTCAGTGTAGCGACTATTCGCTTGGATCGGATGGCTTTGAATATCCCGGAACTCAGGGAAAGGGCTAAAAACATTGCCGCAGAAGCTTTTTCTGATGTAAGAGCTCTCACTGAAGAGGAGTTGATCGGTGAACCGATCGATATCGAACTTGGAAAACAAGGGATCTCGATTCTGGCCATCACAGATCGAATGGTCTTTGGCCGGACACGCATCGCCCGGGGCCATTTCTTATTTGCCCAGGGAAACTCTCTGGCAGTGGCCGTAGTTAATTCAGAACTGGCATTAACCAAGAGCGCTTCAGTACGCTACTACAAACCTGTATATGAAGGTCAGCGCGTAGTAGCTAAGGCACAGGTAATTGAGGCACGCGGGGCGCAGTATGTTATACAGGTAGAAAGCAAGGTGAACGATGAGTTGGTTTTCAGCGGGGAGTTCACTGTAGTTGATGTTGAGAATAAAGGGGGAGCCCAACATGACGAAGATCGCAGTTGATGGCTTTGGTGGAGATTACGCTCCTGAGCAAATTGTCGAGGGGGCTCTGCAGGCTGCAGAAATGTATGGTATCTCGTCGATTCTGACTGGAGACGAGCAAAGGCTGCGGGCGTTAATTGAGGGCAAGCCTGGCAGCAATCTCATCGAGATTGTCCATGCACCCGAGATCATTGGGATGAATGAGTCTCCTGTCGAAGCGGTGCGGCGAAAAAAGGACTCTTCCCTTGTAGCAGCCGCCAGGCTAGTTAGAGAAAACCAGGCCGTAGGGCTGGTAAGTGCAGGTAGTACCGGTGCAACCCTGGCTGCTTCTCTTTTCGTCATTGGGCGGATCAAAGGTGTCGAAAGGCCCGCCATTACAACGTTGATGCCGACTTTGAAAGGTGTATGCATCGTGGCTGACGTGGGAGCGAATGTTGACTGCAGACCCAGCCACCTTGTGCAGTTTGCTAAAATGGCTTCGGCCTATGCCGAGCATGTCCTGCAGATCCATAAGCCTAAAGTTGGCCTATTGAACGTAGGTGAAGAACCGGGCAAAGGCAACGCACTAGTTAAAGAGGTTTATGACGAACTGGCTCAGTCTTCACTAAACTTCATCGGAAATATTGAAGGGCGTGACATTTCTAAGGGCCACGCTGATGTAGTCATCTGCGACGGATTTGTTGGCAATGTCGTATTGAAATTTGCTGAAGGATTGGCGAGTTCTCTGTTTGACATGATGAAAGAGGAGTTTACAAGTACAATAACAGGTTCCGTTGGAGCGATGCTCCTTAAGCCAAGCTTTAGGCGGATTAAAAAGCGGATGGATTACACAGAGTATGGCGGCGCTCCGCTCTTGGGAACGAAGGGTGTGGCGATTGTAGCTCACGGTAGTTCCAACGCCAAAGCTATTCGTAACGCCATTCGAGCAGCTCGCGACGCTGCTGAGAACAATATTGTGGCTACCATAGAAGCTATGATGGCCGCTGAAACAGAGTAGGTGAAAAGAGTGCCTCGCAGCGCAGTTGGTATTCTCGGGATTGGCGCAGCAGTGCCAGAAAAGGTATTGACGAACGCTGATCTCGAGAAGATAGTCGATACATCTGATGAATGGATCACGACCCGCACTGGCATCAAAGAACGGCGCATCGCAGAGGAGGCAGAAGCGGCATCGCATTTCGCTGTGCGAGCTGCCTCTAAGGCTATTGAAGATGCAGGGCTTATGCCAGAAGATATAGACATGATTATCTGTGCAACCGTAACTCCTGACATGCCATTCCCAGCAACGGCGTGTCTAGTTCAGGATCGCTTAGGTATCAAAAACGTCCCTGCCTTTGATCTATCAGCCGGATGCAGTGGGTTTACCTATGCTCTAGCGGTGGGTACTCAGATGGCTCAAGGGGACTATGAGCATGTGCTGGTAATCGGTGTCGATATTTTGAGCCGCATCACCGACTATTCAGATCGTTCTACCTGTGTGCTGTTTGGCGATGGAGCTGGGGCTGCAGTCCTTGGGCCCGTTCCTGAAGGATATGGAGTGCTGGCAGTCGACCTTGGGGCAGATGGGAGCGGCGCTGAGCATCTTCAGCTCCCAGCTGGAGGTTCGCTGCGCCCGCCGTCGCTGAAGACTATCAGCCAGCGGGAGCATTATATAAAAATGGCAGGCAGAGAAGTGTTCAAGTTTGCTGTACGCGTTATGGAATCTTCTACAAAGACAGTACTTGAAAAGGCAGGGATCTCTGCCCAGGATGTGAGTTGGTTTGTACCACACCAAGCCAATATACGCATCATCGAGTCTGCAGCCAACAGATTAAGCGTTCCTATGGAGCGCTTTGTGGTAAATGTGGATCGCTATGGCAATACATCTTCTGGAAGCATCGGAATCGCCTTAGACGAACTGGCCAGATCAGGGAGTCTGAGCGATGGCGATTATGTTGTCTTAGTTGGGTTTGGTGCTGGGCTTACGTGGGCATCCGCTCTTCTACGATGGTATGAACGGGGTGAGAACCGTGGGTAAGGCGGTGGCTTTTCCCGGACAGGGTATACAGTATCTTGGGATGGCAGAGCCATTAAGGAAGACACCAGCGTGGCATTTATTTGAAGAGGCTAGCGTAATTTTAGGATACGATCTTGCGGAACTACTGTGCTCAGGCCCTGAGGAGAAACTACACCAAACCGAGTATGCACAGCCTGCGGTTTTTGTGACCTGCTTTGCGCTTTGGGAATTCTATAAAGGCCAGCTCGAACCAGAGCTTTTCTTGGGCCATAGTCTAGGCGAGATCACTGCCTTTGCCGCAGCCGGCGCATTTAGCTTTGCCGATGGAGTCCGCCTTGCCGCAGCGCGCGGGAAGTTCATGGGAGAATTATCGGGCGGTATGTTGGCGGTTATCGGACTTGATGAAGAAACTCTGGCCCAGATCTGTCGTAAAGTATCTCAGACCCATTTTGTGAGCATTGCCAATCTGAACTGTCCCGGCCAAGTGGTACTCAGCGGGGTCGAAACAGCACTCGAACAGGCCACTGGGCTAGCCTTGGAGCAGGGAGCAAGAAGAGCAGTACCACTAAAGGTTTCAGGGCCGTTTCATACGGAGCTCATGGCTCCTGCTGCTCAGAAGCTGCAGGAGTATATCACGAGCATCGAGATGCAAGATATCTCTATACCGGTAATTAGTAACCATCGAAATGAACCCGTGTATAAGGGTGAGGATATTAAAGCAGAATTGGTTGAGCAGTTGACGCAGCCTGTGCGTTTCGCAGAAAACGTGCTTAAAGCGGCTCAGTTGGGCATTGATACACTCGTGGAAATGAGCCCTAAAGCCGTTATCGGGCCTATGGCACGCCGTACGCTGGGCACTCTCAAAATTTCACTTGCCACGCCAGGAGGGATATAGTAGCATGGAAATGCCTGACAGAATTGGGCTGGTCACAGGAGCCACTAGGGGCATCGGGAAAGCAATTGCTGAGCATCTACTGAAGCAAGGCGTCAAGGTGGTAGTGGTTGGCAGGAATGAACAGCTGCTGGCGGAATGGGAAGCACAGGGAGTGATGGCTGTCGCTGCTGACGTTGGCCAAACTCACGAGGTTGACGCTGTCATAGAACGCATCATGAAAGAGTTTGGCCGGCTTGACGTAGTGATAAACAACGCCGGGATCACGAGAGATGGCCTGGTAGTGCGCATGTCCGACGATGATTGGGAGACAGTCCTGCGCACCAATCTCACTGGCACATTCAATGTCTGCCGAGCGGCCGTGCGGCCTATGATGCGGCAGCGCCGAGGTTGGATTGTCAACGTCGCCTCGGTGGTCGGCATCGGAGGGAATGCAGGCCAGGTCAACTACGCTGCCTCGAAAGCTGGAATTATTGGACTTACTAAGAGCCTTGCTAAAGAAGTTGCATCTCGAAATATCCTAGTGAATGCTGTGGCACCGGGCTATATTGATACTGATATGACTCAGGCCATCCCCGAGAAACACCGTACGGCCCTCTTGGAACATATTCCGTTAAAGCGTACAGGCACGCCCGAAGATGTGGCCAAACTTGTGGGGTTTTTGGTGTCTGAGGACAATCAGTATATCACCGGCCAAGTCATCCGCTGTGATGGCGGCCTAGCGATTTAGCAGTATAGCCCAGCAAGTTGGAGAAGGAGGTGATCTACAAGTGGATCTGGATCAAGCAATTTTTGAGAAGGTGCAAAAGATTCTTGTGGAGCAATTAGGCGTCAGCTATGAGGATGTTACCGCAGACGCTTCCTTTGTAGAGGATCTGGGGGCAGACTCCCTGGATGTGGTCGAGTTAGTTATGGCTCTAGAAGAAGAGTTTGACCTGAAGATTTCTGATGAAGAAGCAGAAAAAATTGCCACCGTACGTGATGCGGTGAACTATATCGCAAACCAACAAGGTTAATGAGGGTGGGCCGGCTTTCGGCCCCCCGTTCTTTGGAGGGTAGACTTGTGACAAGGCGTGTTGTGGTAACAGGCATCGGCGCCGTGACGCCGCTAGGTAACAAAGAACAGCTGTGGCAGAGTGTACTCAATGGTATTTCGGGGATCGGGAAGATCACACTCTTTGACGCATCAAACTATCCGGTGCAGATTGGAGCGGAAGTGAAGGATTTCGATCCCGCCGACTATATGGACCGCAAAGATGCGCGCCGCATGGATCGTTTCTGTCAATTTGCTGTAGCAGCGGCGCAGCAGAGTCTCAAAGATGCAGGTCTCAGCATAACCCCGGCTAATGCTAACCGCGTAGGAGTTCTGGTCGGCTCGGGAATAGGCGGCATCAGTACCGTCGAGCAGCAGGCGCGCGTGCTCATTGAAAAGGGGCTCGAACGTGTAAGCCCGTTTTTTGTACCCATGCTGATTCCAGACATGGCCAGCGGGCAGATCGCTATCCAAACAGGCGCGAAGGGCCCTAATTCCTGCACGGTAACTGCCTGTGCCACAGGCACCAATTCCTTGGGAGATGCTTTCCGAATAATTGCGCGTGGAGATGCAGATGTGATGCTGGCAGGTGGTTCAGAAGCCGCCCTGTGCCCATTAGGTATTGCTGGTTTTATTGCATCGCGAGCATTGTCGACGCGCAACGATGAGCCGCAGAAAGCATCCCGCCCCTTTGATCGCACTAGAGATGGCTTTGTCATGGGAGAAGGTGCTGCTGTACTGGTCCTCGAGAACCTGGAGCACGCGCTTAGGCGAGGAGCCCATATCTATGGTGAAATCGTGGGCTATGGAGCCACGGGTGATGCATACCATATCACCGCACCTGCCCCTGAAGGAGAAGGAGCCCAGCGAGCAATGAAGGCAGCCTTGCAGGATGCGGGGATTGAGCCTGAAGACGTGCAGTACATTAACGCCCATGGAACTTCGACTGAATACAATGACAAGTATGAGTCGCGAGCTATCGAACTGGTCTTTGGTGAACACGCCCAATCCCTAGCAGTTAGTTCTACCAAGGCGCTGACAGGGCATATGCTGGGTGCTGCCGGTGCTGTTGAAGCAGCCGTCACCTTAATGGCTTTAGAGAACCAAATTGTGCCAGGAACCTATAATTATGAATTCCCTGATCCCGAATGTACTCTAGATTATGTTCCAAACGAAGCCCGCCCAATGGAGTTTACGTATGCGATGTCAAATTCGTTTGGGTTTGGTGGCCATAATGCGGTATTGGTAATGAAACGCTGGGAGGATTAGTTAGTAGTGAAAGGCATGGGGAAGCAGTACAAACCGCTGGAAGAGGCTTTGGGTTACGAGTTTAGAGACAAGACTCTACTCCAGCAGGCACTTACGCACCGTTCTTACGGAGCGGCTGTAGGCGGAAAGGATTATGAGCGTCTGGAGTTCTTGGGAGATGCTGTCCTTCAGCTTGTCGTAAGCACCTATTTGTATTCTAAGTTCTCAAATCTGCAAGAAGGCCAGCTGGCCAAGATTAGAGCATATCTTGTCAGCGAGCCTACGCTGGCTGAACTAGGAAAAAAGCTCAAGCTTGATTCTTTCTTAAGAGTGGGCAAGGGCGAGGAACAGACAGGTGTGCATCAGCGAGCGTCCGTTCTGTGTGATGTGGTAGAGGCCGTCTATGGTGCAGTTTACCTCGATGGTGGCTTTGCAGAAGCCGAGAGAATTATCTTAGCCCATATGCCCGAGTGGGACCCAAGTCAGCTGCCGCTCATAGATGCCAAAACGACACTGCAGGAACACTTCCAGCAGCTTTCGCAGAAAACACCTACGTACACTCTTGCTGAAGAGTCAGGCCCGGCACACAATAAGCAGTTTGTGGTCGAGGTCCGCTTTGAGGACGAGCTCCTCGGCGTCGGCTATGGAAGAAGCAAAAAAGAAGCTGCCCAAGAAGCAGCTCGGGCAGCGCTAGCGAATCTAGATATTCTATAGGCCTTGGAATATTCGTTCCTGCCGCATGATGTGTCCTATACGAGAATAATCATCGGGGAACTGCTCTCCGGTACGGGGATCAATTAAGAAACCACTCGCTACCGCAATTCCTAAGAAATATGATTGCCGGTTAGACAATAGGATCCAGTCATCGGCCCGGTTGTGGTTGTGCCGCTCCACAATGAGAATATCATTGGGCATCAACCAAGGGCTGAAGTTGCGATCGCCGACGCGAACTGCAAATATACCTTGTGGATGAGGATGGTTGTACAAAAAGCACCATTCGCCCACAGGGTTTTTTTCTTTGGGGTTCCATGAGTATAATGGTGCTCGCGCTAAGTAGAGTTCTCTGTTATTGACCGCAATCGTCAACCCTTCAGTGAAGAGCTTCGGGTCAGAAAGAACCTCACGCTTAAACTCGTTTATTCCACGGAAGTGATGTTTGTCCAGCCAATAGTAGACAGATTTACTGTCGGCAAATTGGAGTGCACTGGCGATCTCCCGTACCGTGATGCTCGGATTTTCTCTAACTAAATCTGCCATCTTTGAGAGATAATCTGGAGATTGCAAACCCTTCCCACCCTAACCGGACACAGCATATGTCCACTGGTATCGAATACTAAATTAGGATAAGAAGCTCAGATACCTTTACATAAACCATGGGTGAAAATGCCTCTAGCTTGCAAAACAGCCTGCCGATTACCATGAAATATGGAAATCACGCAGAAGTTTACCTACCACGGTCAGTCATAGCTACCCTTCACAGGCATATACATGCTAGTAGAGCATGTACCAGTAGACAAGAGGAGGGGAAGCTGTGAACCAGAACCTTGACCTGGACTTGATTAGGCGGATTAGGGAAGGGGAGGCAGAAGCGAAGGAGAAACTGGTCACAAAATACGTACCCATGGTCAAGTACATAATCAGAAACTATTACGCCAGTTTTCTAGACTACGAGGATCTTCTGCAGGAAGGCTTAATCGGGCTGCTTAACGCTATTGACGAGTACAAGCCGGAGAAGTTCGACGTTAAGTTCAGTTCCTTTGCCTATATCTGCATTCTGCGGCGTGTCTACAACGTCATTAAGCAGACAAATGGCAACAAACACCGCTTACTTAACGAAGCCGTATCGCTGCAGGCAGCTATAGGTGCTGATGAAAACCGTGTTATCCTGGATATAGTGCCAGCTGACCCCACCGACATCGATCCAGAACAGCTGATTGAAGAAAAAATCGTCAGCAAACTTCTAGATGAAGTCCTGCGCAATCACCTCTCAGTACTGGAATATGCCGTTATCACTCGTTTGATCAAAGGTTATACCAGCAGTGAGATTCAAGAGGAAATTGGGGTAGGGCCAAAAGTAATCGACAACGCCCGCACCCGTGTAAAGACCAAACTGCGCCGATTGCTGGGCGAATATGGGTCGCTCTTGAGCCCGGACGTGCCAACGGAGGTGCGCCGTCGCGAAGATCTCTATCTTGAACTTCCTTTGAAGAACTAGAGCTGTTTACCACGGATAAGCCTTCTATATCGAGGGTTTGTGTTCTTTTTTCCTCCAGGATATGGTACAATATCGAAGGATATTTCCGCAATGGAGGAATATAATGCGGCTGAAACGCTTAGAAATGGTGGGTTTCAAATCCTTTGCCAATCGGGTCTGTTTAGAGTTCGGAAGCGGTATAACAGCCATTGTAGGGCCCAATGGCAGTGGAAAGAGCAATATATCTGATGCCGTTCGCTGGGTTTTAGGCGAGCAGAGTGCCCGACAGCTGCGCGGAAGCAAGATGGAGGACGTCATCTTCTCTGGCAGCGATGGGAAAAAGCCGCTTGGAATGGCCGAAGTCCAGCTTACCCTTGACAATAGCGAAGGGTATCTTCCCATCGAGTTTGCTGAAGTAACTGTAACCCGCCGGGTTTATCGTTCTGGCGAAAGTCAGTTTCTCATCAACGGCCGGCAGTGTCGGTTGAAGGATATTCACGACTTGTTTACAGATACAGGACTAGGGCGTGAAGGTTACGCCATTATTGGACAAGGTCAGATCGATGCTGTTCTGAGTGTGCGTTCACAGGATCGCCGTGTCCTGCTTGAGGAGACGGCGGGTATCATCAAGTACAGGCAGCGTAAGGAAGAGGCGCTCCAGAAGATCGAGCAGACTAACCAGGACCTGGTACGCGTCACAGATATCCTCAATGAACTTGATAAGAGGTTGGATCCGCTGCAGAAAGAAGCGGAGAAGGCGAGGCGCTACCATGAATTAGCCCATGAGCTGTTGGTGGTCGAACAGGATTTCTACGCTTTACAGCTTCAGGAAATCGATGCTGAGCGGACTAGCCTCGATGTGGAGTATCGTGACGTTACAGAAACCACAGAAAAGATTACTGCTGAGCTAACCGATCTCGAGCAGAAGGCGGCTGAGGTGGGTCAACTCCTACTCCAAATCGAAACGGATCTAGAAAAGGGACAAGCCCGCCAAATAGAACTGGCTGAGCGCCGCAATTCACTCGATAGCGAAATCGCTCTAAAGAATGAGCGCCGAGAAAACAATACACGGCGGTTGGCCGCGTTGGCGGAGTTGCGTAATAATAGACGTTCACAACAGGATGCTTTCCACAGTAAACGCCTAGAAGTCAAGGCTGAGTTAGAAGCAGCCTTGTCTAGGTGCCGCTCAATAGAAGAGCACATCAGCGCCGAAGAACGTCAAGTCGCGGAGCTGCAGAAGAAACGTGAAGAACTCCGCATCTCGCTGGAGACAGCTAAGGACGAGTTTTTCGAGTTTATGCGCAGCCTAACAGAACTGCGCAACTTCCAGAGGAACTTCGTCAAAGAAGAGGAAACCCTTGCAAAGCAAATTGAGGCGCGGCAGCAGGCCGCCTCAGAAAGCGCTGACCGCCTGCTAGATGTAGAGAGAGCTGCTTTTGAGACGGAGAAACAGCGCAGAACCCATGAGCTGCAGATGGCCGAGATGCAGAACCAGGCAGCTGAGCTCAAGAAGAAGAAGGCAGCCTTGTTGCAGGACGTGACTCGTGTAGAAGAGGCAATTAGATCGGCACAGGGACAGGCCACCAAGCTTCAAGCCCGCCTCAACACCCTACGAGAGCTTGACGCCGACTATGAAGGTTACGCGGCAAGCGTCAAACGTTTGATGCAGTCAGAGGCACAACGTAAGCTGATTCTTGGTACTGTAGCTGATGTTATTCAGGTTCCGCCCGGATTGGAGCTTGCCTTTGAAGTAGCGCTGGGGTCAGCTCTGCAGAACATAATTACACCAGATGAATCTGCTGCACAAGCACTTATCGAGTGGCTAAAACGAACCAACAGTGGGCGTGCCACATTTCTGCCACTTGATGCCATGCGCCCGAGCGAGTTTCCTCCCGCACTACGCAGGCACTTAGAACAGCCTGGCGTGTTGGGGACAGGTGCTGAGCTGGCGCAGTATGACCCGAAGTATGAGGCTGTGATCTCATCCCTTCTAGGCCGGACTGTCATTACCGAGGATCTAGATTCGGCTCTATCGCTGCGTAGAAATCTGAAGCAATTCAGCCGCATTGTCACTCGTGATGGTTCCGTGGTTTTTCCCAGCGGTGCTATGACAGGAGGCAGTCAAACAACTCGCACTTCAGGCTTATTGAGCCGAAAGAGTGAGATCGCCCAGCTGGAGACAGAACTGCACTCAATGTCGCAGCACCGCGAGCGGCTGCAGGCTCAGCTTGACGAACTGCAGTCTGACCTTGATGGCATAGACCAGAGCATCAGCGCCTTGGCCCAGAGTGAAATCCAGGCTCGGCTAGAGCTGCAGCGCCTTGACCAGACTTTGGATCAGCTGAAGAAGGACATGACAAGGGAACAGGAGAATCAAGCTCGCCTGCAGGAAGATATCGCCCATCTGCAGGAGGTATGGCAGGCGCTATTGACACAGCAGGAGACTGCGGCCGCGCAACTCAGTAAGGAGGAAGAAGCTGAAGCCGCCCATAGAGCGGCGATCCAACAGCTTGAGCAAGATCTGCAGAAGATTGAGGCCGATGTCAATGCTATGCAGAATCAGGTTGGTGCCTCTCGAGTTAAGCTGGCAGAAGAAAAGGGCTGCGTCGAAAACCTCCGTATTCAGCTCACCAATGTGGATAGTCAACTCGAAGAAGTGGAGACTGTCCTGGCCGATGCTGAAGCAGAAGAAGCAGAGCTCACGGCTAGTCAGATTCGATTAGCAGAAGAGATTGCTGCTGCAGAGCAGGCACTTGAACAGATCAGCCGGGAACGTGAGCAGCTAACGTCCCAACTAGAACAGGGAAGAGCAGAGCGTGATGCAAGAAAGATCGAGCTTACGGAACTAAACAGCCGGCTGCAGAATATCAGCAAGCAGAAGAACCAACTCGAGCGCCGTGCATATCGCATAGAAAGCGAAATGCAGCTTAAGGACGCAGCAGAAAGCCGGATCATAGAGCTGCTGCACGAACGGGAGCTCAAAGCAGAAGAGGTTCGCTGCCGTACTGTCCAGATGCCCAAGGCAGAATTGAAGGGCCGTATTGATGATCTCCGAGAACGCATCCGTGGCCTTGGTATGGTTAACCCTACAGCGGCGGAAGAATACGATCAGGTGAGGGAACGACATCATTTCTTAACAATTCAGTTGAATGACCTCAATGAAGCCAAAGACCAGTTAGTAGAAGTAATCGAGGAAATGGACGAAGTCTGTATCAGCAAGTTTATGGAGACGTTTACTGCTGTACGTACTGAGTTTAAGAAGATTTTTGCTGAACTATTTCAAGGCGGTCAAGCCGATTTATTTTTGACTGATCCAGACTCTCCCCTCACCACAGGTATCGAAGTTGTGGCACAGCCTCCAGGTAAGAAACTGCAGAATCTGCTCCTTCTCTCGGGAGGCGAAAGGGCCCTAACAGCAATCGCGCTGTTGTTTGCGATTAGGCGTATCAAACCAACGCCGTTCTGCATTCTGGACGAAATTGATGCCGCACTAGATGAGGGAAATCTTCATAGGTTTGCCAATCTCATGCGTCAGTTTGCCCAGACGACTCAGGTGTTGACGATTACTCACCGGCAAGCAACGATGGAGGCTGCAGATGCTCTCTATGGAGTGACGATGAATGATGACGCAGTCTCTCAGATTATTTCAGTTAGGATGAATCAGGAGGGGTAGTGTGTTCTGGAAAAAGATATTCGGGAAAAAGGGGCAGAAGAAAGAAGAGGAGTTGAAGCCCCAGGAAAACAAGCAAACTGAAATGAGTGAACCTCCTGCCGAACCTGAACCGGAACCCGAGGTAGAGGTAGAAGTTGAGGTACAGGCAGAGGCAGAGTTAGAGCAAGAGCAAGAGGTAGAAATAGATCTAGAGACAACGATAGAAGAAGAGATCCTCGAGGAAACTAATCCTGTAGTCGAAAACCCAGCCGTTCAAGACCGTCCCCCAACCAAGCAGAGCTTCTTTCAGCGCTTGAAGACTGGTCTGTCGAAGACCAGGCAAGGATTTGTGGAAAAAGTCGAGCAGCTTGTAACTGGGCGCAAAGTTGATGAAGAGCTGTTCGAAGAGTTGGAGGAGCTTCTGATTCAGGCAGACGTAGGTGTACCCACTGCTGTGGAGTTGGTCGACCGCTTACGGGATCGGGCTTCAGAAGAAAAGATTACCGAAGGCGACGCCCTCAAGAATCTTCTCTGCGACGAAATAACTGCCATGCTTAAGGAGAATGCCGAACCCCTAAAGGATGCCGGCGAGACTCCATACGTGATCATGGTCGTTGGGGTAAATGGTGCGGGAAAGACAACTACTATTGGCAAACTTGCATACAGGTTTAAGCAGGAAGGCGCCAGAGTTCTGCTTGGCGCTGGCGATACTTTCCGGGCTGCTGCCATTGATCAGCTCAAGGTCTGGGCCGATCGTGTTGGTGTGGATTTCATCAGCCACCAAGAGGGTTCTGACCCAGCTGCAGTCGCATTTGATGCGGTAAACGCCGCCAGATCTCGCGGCTGTGATGTTTTGATCCTGGATACGGCTGGCCGTCTGCAGACTAAGTCCAACCTCATGGCTGAACTTGGAAAGGTGCACCGCGTTGTCCAGCGTGAATTGGGCCGCGATGTTGATGAAGTGCTGTTGGTGGTGGATGCCACCACCGGGCAAAACGCACTCAGTCAGGGCAGACTGTTCAGTGAGGCGGTACCCCTTACCGGGGTGGTACTCACTAAACTGGACGGTACGGCCAAGGGCGGGATAGTCTTGGCACTGGGCCGGGAGTTGAATCTGCCTGTTAAGCTAATTGGAGTTGGCGAGAAATACACCGACCTGCGGGACTTCGATCCAGAAGAGTTTGCACGGGCACTCTTTGACTAGGATTAGTACTTGACAGAGGTTGGCGGCGGCGCTATACTATGTGGGTGTAAAGCATTTTTGGTTAACAGAGGTAATGACATGGAACGAACGCTGCGGATGAGCCTACTGTTTGATTTTTATGGTCCGCTGCTGACCGATCGCCAACAAGAGGTTTACCAGCTTTATTTTCACGATGATCTTTCGTTAGGGGAGATCGGCGAGCAGTTGGGTGTGTCGCGTCAAGCAGTCTATGATATTCTGCGGCGTTCAGCAGCTATTGTTGAAGACTACGAGGAGAAGCTCGGCCTGGTTTCAAAGTATATGCGACGGGTGGAGCGCTGTGAAGAACTTCTTGTAATCCTCGATGAGTTAGACCGCTTGTGTGCAGCAAGGGAGGGCTCTGATACAGAACGAGAGCTGCTCAGCCAGGCACGCCAACGGCTGCAAGAGATTATCACTGACAGTTAGGAGGCAGATGCATGGCTTTCGATAACCTAGCCACCCGCTTGCAGGAAACAATGAAAAAGCTGCGGAGTAAGGGGCGGCTGAGTGAGAAGGATGTAGAAGAATCCCTCCGAGAAGTTCGACTAGCCCTTCTTGAAGCAGACGTCAACTACAAAGTCGTCAGAGACTTCGTCAAGAGTGTCAAAGAACGAGCCATCGGCGAAGAAGTGCTGTCAAGCCTTACACCTGGCCAACAGGTCATTAAGATAGTCAATGAAGAGCTGACGGCACTCATGGGAGGCACACAGGCAAAACTGACCCTTGCATCTCAACCGCCAACAATCATAATGATGGTTGGCCTTCAGGGAGCGGGCAAGACTACTACCGCCGCAAAGCTCGCCCGCATGCTGAAACGACAAGGGCACCGTCCGCTGCTTGTTGCGGCTGATATTTATCGTCCAGCAGCAATCAAGCAGTTGATGGTCTTGGGTGAGCAGATTGGTGTTCCAGTCTTTTCGATGGGAGAGCAAAACCCAGTAGATATTGCAAAGGCGGCAGTGAGCCACGGTAAGAGTAACCGCAATGATGTGATTATCATCGATACCGCCGGACGGCTCCATGTAGACGAAGCTCTCATGGAAGAGTTAGTCAACATTAAGCAAGAAGTTTCGCCCAACGAGATTCTACTCGTGGTTGACGCGATGACTGGACAAGATGCGGTCAACGTAGCCGAGTCATTCAATAATTCTTTGGATATCGGCGGAGTTGTGCTGACTAAGTTGGACGGTGATGCGCGAGGTGGAGCAGCTCTATCCGTTAAGGCAGTAACCGGTAAACCGATTAAGTTTATCGGCGTAAGCGAAAAAATGGATGGGTTGGAGCCATTTCACCCAGACCGGATGGCATCGCGTATCTTAGGGATGGGTGATGTACTAACCCTGATTGAAAAAGCCGCTTCTACTGTTGACCAAGAAAAAGCCAAAGAACTGGCTAAGAAGCTCAAAGAAGACGAGTTTACCCTTGAAGACTTCCTCGACCAGCTAGAGCAGGTCAGGCAGATGGGACCCTTGGACCAGATACTGGGAATGCTGCCAGGAATGGGCGGCATGAACCAACTTAAGGACTTAGAAGTAGATGAAAGCCATTTGATCCGCATCGAAGCAATCATCAACTCGATGACTGTTGAAGAAAGGCGCAATCCGCAGATTATTGGTGGTTCACGTAAGAAGAGGATTGCCAGAGGGTCAGGCACTCGGGTCCAAGACGTAAACAGGCTTTTGAAGCAATTTGAGCAAACACGCCAGCTGATGAAGCACTTTGCGGGCCCAACCAAGAAGGGGCGCCGCAAAGGCAAAGGTTTATTCTCTCTATTCCGTTAGTCCCCTCATCAATGAGAGTGGCTATATATAGAAAACATACTGGGAGGTGACATACATGGCTGTACGTATTCGTCTGAAGAGGATGGGGGCCAAGAAGCGTCCATTCTATCGTCTGGTAGTAGCAGACTCCCGCGCTGCGCGCGACGGACGGTTCATCGAAACACTGGGATACTACAATCCCATCGCCGATCCTGCAGAGATCAAGGTCGACGAGGAGAAGGCACTATACTGGTTGCAGAAGGGTGCTCAACCATCCGACACTGCTCGCTCTATCCTTCGGAAGAGCGGTGTGCTGGATAAATTCGCTGCCTCCCGCAACCAAGGATAGGAGGAATATCCGTGCAGGAGTTAGTGGAGTTTATTGCTAAGTCTTTAGTCGAGCATCCCGACAAGGTCAAGGTGGAGCCCATCGTGAAGCCGCACGAAACTGTTTACCGGCTTCAAGTTGATCCCGAAGACATGGGCCGTGTTATCGGCAAGCAGGGAAGGATTGCTCAAGCCTTACGCACTGTGGTAAAGGCTGCAGCCATCAAGTCTGGTGAAAGGGTTTACGTAGACATCAGCGATACCGCTGTGGATGGCACCAGCGATGATGAATATTAAGTGGGTGCTGATCGGTGAAGTCGCTGCGCCCCAAGGCAATCGCGGGGAAATCAAAGTTATTCCTCATACCGAGTTCCCCGAGCGCTTCCAAGAGATGGACAAAGTCCGGCTCTTTACTGAGAGAGATGAAGAACCCCGCCGAATTCTGGAGGTAGAGGGATGCCGGTTTCATAAAGGAGCCGTTATCCTGAAACTGAAGGATGTCGATTCAATCGATGCAGCAGAGGAGCTGCGCGGGATGTTCATCAAAGTTAGTAAGGACGAAGTTGTGCCCTTGCCAGAAGGAAGCTACTACATCTTTGAATTGGTTGGCCTTGAATGTGTCACCACCACGGGGATGAGCCTTGGGCGCATAACTGATGTGCTGCAGACCGGTGCGAACGATGTATATGTGGTAAAGCCCAATCCCGGTGTGACCAAGTTGTCTGAATTACTCATTCCGGCAGTTAATGAAGTGGTCCTTGATATCAATCTGGAAAAAGGCCAAGTCTTGATTGAACTTATGGATGGGCTGTTGGATTAGGATAGAATGGTGAGTTGCAGCATGCGGATTGATGTTTTGACTCTATTTCCCGAAATGTTTGCTGGGCCTCTGAATTCCAGCATTCTCGCTCGCGCTCAAGCCAACAATATCATCCAAGTTCAAGTGTGGAATATCCGGGATTACGCGCATGACAAACACCGCGTTGTGGATGATACACCGTATGGTGGGGGAGCAGGGATGGTTCTGAAACCGGATGTGGTCGTGCGGGCCATCGAAGAAGTAAAGCAGGAGCGGCAAGCCCCCGTTGTATACCTGACTCCCCAAGGCGAACCCTTTACCCAGCGCAAAGCAGAAGAGCTTGCCAAGCTTGATGAGCTGATTCTGCTGTGTGGTCATTATGAGGGCCTAGACGAACGAGTTAGAGAACACTGGGTCGATCAAGAAATCTCCATAGGTGATTACGTTCTTACTGGAGGAGAGCTTCCGGCATTGGTAGTGATCGATGCTGTGAGCCGGTTGATTCCAGGAGTGTTGGGGAGTGCAGAGTCTGCCGAAACCGACTCGTTTCAAGATGGGCTTTTGGAGCACCCTCACTACACTAGGCCAGCTAGTTTTCGTGGGTACGAAGTACCCCCTGTTCTTCTCAGCGGACACCACGAAGAGATCAGGCGGTGGCGGCTAAAAGAATCCCTGAGACGCACAATAGAAAGGCGTCCAGATCTCTTTAATGCCTGGTTGGAGAGCCGTCACGGCCAGCTGACTAAAGAAGAAAAGGCACTTCTAAAGCAAATCGAATCTGAAAGATCCTGTGAGAGGAGGTAACATAAATGGATGTAATTCGCGCCATCGAACAAGAGCAGATGCGCTCTGATATCCCCGAGTTCGGTGCTGGTGACACCGTTCGGGTTCACGTAAAGGTTGTAGAAGGTTCTAATGAGCGTATTCAGGTTTTCGAAGGTACCGTACTGCGCCGCATGGGCAGCGGTCTTCGTGAATATTTCACAGTGCGGAAGGTTTCCCAGGGTGTTGGTGTGGAAAGAACATTCCCCCTTCATTCACCTCGGGTTGCCGAAATCGAAGTCGTCCGCCGTGGACGAGTACGGCGTGCACGTCTCTACTATCTGAGAGAGCGTTCTGGTAGGGCTGCTCGGATCAAGGAACGCCGCCGTTCGTAAGACGAAGGTGGAGTGGACACCTTTTCAAGCAGGGTGAGCACTCCCCTTTTGTCATTAGCGTTTTCATGTTGAGAAGGGATGCGGGATATGGCAAAGTCAGCAATTCGCGAGTATATTGAAGCCTTCATAATAGCCGTTGCCCTGGCTCTCTTCGTCATCACCTTTATTGCCCAGTCCTTTCTCGTGCAGGGCAGTTCTATGGAACCATCCCTTCATGATGGACAGCGACTAATGGTTGATAAGCTGACCTATAGATTTGTGGAACCGAAACGGGGAGAAATCGTCGTGTTTCGGTACCCGGCAGATCGGCGCAGGAAATTCATTAAAAGGATTGTGGGACTGCCGGGCGATGAAATATCGATCCGCAATGGCTACCTCTACATAAATGGACAGCGAATCATCGAGTCGTCGATTAACGGTCCAACCTATGGTGCCTATGGTTCGCCTGTCTTTGGGCCAGTGGTTGTCCCTGAAGACAGTTATTTTGTAATGGGCGACAACCGCCGCAACAGCGATGACAGCCGTTATCCAGATGTGGGCTTCGTGCACCGCTCTGATATCGTTGGGCTGGCTCGCTTTGTATATTGGCCCGTTACACAGATTCAGGTCCTGCGCATCCCCAGCGGATATTCTCAGTAGGAGTGAGTCTGGTTGACTATTCAATGGTATCCGGGTCACATGACCAAGGCAAAGCGGATGCTGCAGCAGGAACTAAAGACAGTAGATGCCGCTTTGGAATTGGTTGATGCTCGCATTCCTGCCAGCAGCCGCAATCCGGATCTAGAAGAACTGATCACAAAGCCTCGTTTGATGATCCTAACCAAGAGTGACCTTGCCGATCCACAACTAACCGATGCATGGATCGAGCATTACAAAAAGAACGGCGAGTCGGTAATTCCCGTTGACCTCTCAGGAGGACAAGCAGTGGCAGAGATTGCTCGGGCAGTTAAGTCCATGTTTCCGAGTATGCGCCGTGACCCTAGAGTGATGGTTGTCGGAGTACCTAATGTAGGCAAGTCTACGTTAATCAACCGTATAGCCCGCCGTAAGGGGGCGAAGGTCGGTGCCCGCCCGGGAGTGACTCGTGGGAAGCAGTGGATCCGAGGATCAGGCCTGCAGCTATTAGACAGCCCCGGCATTCTCTGGCCGAAATTCGAAGATCAAGAGATAGCACGCAAGTTAGCAGTTACTGCTGCAATCCGTGATGAGGTTTTGGACCAAGCTGAACTTGCCATCTGGCTCTTAACTTTTCTTCATGAGTACTACCCCCAAAACCTTACTGAACGCTACGGTGAACTGAGCGTTCCCGATGAGACGAATCCTCTAGATTCGGGATCCCTGTGGATGCTTGAAGAGATAGGGAAGAAGCGAGGCTGTCTGCGCAGCGGCGGCGTGGTTGATCTAGACCAAGCTGCTGTTGTTGTTCTCACCGATTTCCGTACAGGAAGGTTGGGGCGGCTCACACTTGATCGCCTGGAGGAGAACAACAATGCGAGCAATTGAGGAAAGCCTCTGGCAGCAAGGTTATCAGTATGTAATTGGGGTTGACGAAGTGGGGCGTGGCCCTCTGGCCGGCCCTGTGGTCGCAGCCGCGGTTTTCGTACCGCCGGATATAGAACTACTTGGAGTCAGAGACTCGAAGAGCATGACGCCTAGAAGGCGGGTTGCTGTATTTAAGGAGATAATTCGGTCTTGTAGTGCTGCGGTCGGAGCAGCCACTGCCGCAGAGATTGACCGCCTCAACATATTGAATGCAACCCTGTTGGCCATGGAGCGGGCTGTCAGAGCTCTAGGGGTTAGCCCCGATTTCTGTCTGGTTGATGGACGTCAGATAATCCCTGGGCTCACAATCCCTCAGCAGGCTGTCGTAAAAGGCGATGCACAGTGTCTTTCGATTGCTGCTGCGAGTATAGTGGCGAAGGTTGTGCGAGACCGCTTCATGATAGATTGCCATCAGGCTTTTCCCCAATATGGGTTTGATAAGCACAAAGGTTATCCTACAGCTGAACACCGCCGCGCTCTCGAGGAGTACGGGCCTTGTCCTATTCATCGACAGACATTTGGTAAGGCTGGCTAAGGAAAGGGATCAAGATATGAGGTTTGTACACATAGACAATCTAGAAAGTGGACAAGAGCTGGCTCGCCCAGTTTTCGCACCCGACGGACGCATCCTCTTGAACAGGGGCGTGCGCATGGAGACCAGTTATATTCAGCGTCTCCGTCATCTAGGCGTTCCAGGCGTTTATGTAGCCGAGCCTGGATTAGTAGACATTGAAATTCCTGATACTATATCGCAGCGGACGCGCATGGAGGCCATAGGTAACGTGAAGGCCGTCTTTGACAGCGTACGTGTTGGGAAAACCTTTAAGCTTGATGATATTAGTCGGTCAGTCAAGACCATCATCGACGAGATCATTCAAAATCCCAATGTGCTGGCCAGCCTCAGTGACGTCCGTTCGTATGACGGTTACACTTTCTCTCATAGTGTGAATGTGTGTGTAATCTCTGTAATGCTGGGGTTAAAGAGCCAGCTAAACGAAAAGCAGCTCTATGAGCTGGCGCTTGGTGCAATGCTGCACGATATCGGTAAAACTCAAGTTCCAGAAGAGATCCTGCTGAAGCCCGGCAGGCTGACGGAGGAAGAAATGGCCGTTATGAAGCAGCACACCACCTTCGGGTGGCAGATTCTACGCAGTTGTGAAGAAATACCTTTGAGCAGTGCTCATGTCGCATATCAGCATCATGAGCGGCCCACAGGGTTAGGCTATCCACGCGGCTTAACGAGTGAACAGACAATCCAATATGCAAAGATCGTAGCGGTGGCGGATGCCTATGATGCCATGACTTCAGAACGAGTGTATCAAAGGGGAATGCTCCCCTACGAAGCCTTGAAACTGATCAATCGTCTCAGGGGAGTGCAGTTCGAGTCAGAGATCGTTGATCTGTTAGAGACATGTGTAGCTGCATATCCAGTTGGCTGTATGGTCAGGTTGAACTCCCGAGAGATGGGAGTAGTGGTCGATGTCAATCACCGCGAGAGAAACAGGCCAGTAATACGAGTACTCTATGATCCAGACGGAACAAGGCTGAATGAGTTCTGGGAACTCGATCTAGCCAAAGAAAGGAACCTTTCAATTGTGGAGATCGTCGACTGAGAAAGGTGCCCATTACGAAGAAGCGGCCTGTCGGTATCTAGAAGAACGCGGCCTGACGCTGCTTGAGAAGAACTTCCGTACGCGCTGCGGAGAGATTGACTTAGTGATGCGCGATAGAGACACATTGGTCTTTATCGAAGTCAAATTTCGTGCTAGCGCTAGTCACGGCGGCCCCCTAGAAGCGGTAACTGCTTCCAAGCAGCGCCGGATCAAGCGGACCGCCTTATTCTATCTCTCTCAGGCGAAGGTATATTACGATGCCGTTCGCTTTGATGTGTTAGGCATGACCAAGGCCAATCGAGACTTAGAATTCATTTGGGTGAAGGGAGCTTTTGAATGAAATCGTGGCAATCATACTTGATTATTCTCCTTGTTTTTGCACTTGCTGTTCCTCACGCTCTAGCCCAAGGAACGCCCCCGTTTGATGTGGATGCAGCGGCTGCGGTGCTGCTGGACTATGATTCTGGACAGATCCTTTACAGCAAAAATGGTAATACAGAACGCATCCCTGCGAGCTTGGTTAAAGTGATGACGATGTTCGTTGCCCTCGATCAAATTTCGCAGGGGCGTGCCAGTCTGAGCGACACAACTAGGGTAAGCGAAAATGCTTGGCGGATGACAGGTTCACAGATGTTTCTTGAAGTCGGTGAGACTGTCACCCTTGAGCAGCTTCTCTATGGAATTGCGGTAGTCTCAGGAAATGATGCCTGTGTCGCATTAGCAGAAGCTTTAGCTGGTTCTGCAGATGTATATGTTCAGTGGATGAATACCAAAGCACGTGAACTTGGCTTAAATATGACATTTGTCGATGTTCACGGACTGTCCGAGGACAATCGGGTAACAGCTACTGATATGGCCCTCTTGGCCCGTGCTTACATTCGTGCTTACCCTGATGCACTGAAGTATCATGCTGAACGCTCCTTTTCTTATCAGCCGCGTTCCCAGAAGCAGCCTATTGTTCAGTATAATCGCAACGGGCTTCTCGGAAGTTTTGATGGCGCCGATGGCCTAAAAACAGGTCACCTTAGTGCTGCCGGTTATAATCTGGTAGCCACCGCAAAACAAGGCGAACGCAGGCTCATCGCAGTAGTCTTAGGTGGAAGCAGTGAACGGGGAAGAGAAGCAGTTGCTAGAGAATTGCTGAACTACGGTTTCCGAAGTTTTGATGTAGTCGATACGCGTAAGCTTACTACCGGAACTACCGTGAAAGTATTCAAGGGTAAACAGCGTTCGGTTGGTGTAGTCGCTCAAGAACCCTTGGTAACTATTCCCCAAGGAACAGGTACAGCCCTGGAAGTATCTGTACAGCTAAAGAATATGAGTGCTCCGGTCTCTAAGGGCGAAAACGTAGGCATGCTTACCATCTGGTATGAAGGTGAGGTTCTCAAGCAGACTCCTCTCTTAGCGGTAGAGGACGTACCGGTAGGTGGGTTTTGGCGAGTTTTCTGGGATTCAACTGTATTGTTTTTTCGAAATTTGATTAGGCGTCCCTAGTGGGGCGCTTACATTTTTCCTAAAATCTGTGGAGGGTTTTTGCGTAAATCGTAGAAATATAAATAGTAAGAATAACAACCCGACGGCTCAGCTGAGATGAGGAGTGGTTTCATGCAGATTGATGACCTTGACCAGAAAATCCTAACTTATCTTCAGGAGGATGGACGTATATCATATGTCACCTTGGCTGCTAAATTGGGAGTATCGGAAGGAACGATTCGCAAACGTGTCCGAAAGCTTGAGACTGAAGGCGTAGTCCAGATTGTCGGAGTTACCGATCCCCTCAAAGTTGGCCTTGATACCGTGGCGTATGTGTGGTTTGAAATTGATCGTCATCACTTAGAAAACGCTATGCAGCGACTAGCAGAGCTGGACGAAGTGCGGTACTTGATTGTGACAACCGGAAGTCATGACCTGGTAGCCATGGTTGTAGTACCCAGTCGCGAAGACCTAGTTCATCTGCTCAATGATCGGTTCTCTTCCATCCCGGGCATCGTCAGTACGCAAACATCCATAGTGCTTAAGATTCACAAGCAGACCTATGACTGGGCACCATTCCCTATGACTCAATTAGCAATCAGTGAAGAGGAGGAGCACCCCGCCCATGGCCAAGCATAACCTGGATAGTACTGATCGGAAGATTATTGAACTACTTCAAGAAGATGGAAGAATGCCTTTTCTCACCATTGCCAATGAACTCGGCTTAGCTGAAGGGACAGTAAGGCGGCGCATTGGCAGACTGCTCGATGAGGGGATTCTCCGCATAGTGGGAGTTACCGATCCTTTTAAGATCGGCCTCACTACAGTAGCCATCGTGGGGCTCAAGGTAGAACGGGCGCTCCTCGATGAAACGGCATCAGCTCTTGTGAAAATGCCCGAAGTGCGGTTTGTCGCCCTGTCTACAGGTAACTTCGACTTGGTTATTCAGGTGGCAGTGTCCAACAACGATCAACTGCTCGATTTCCTTATCCGAAAGCTGAGTGACATTCCGGGTATATTAAATACCGGCACCTCGCTGGTACTAAAAGTCGCGAAAGAAGACTTCGCATGGGGGGTTAACTGAGACTTGCTACCCGCTGATGGCGATACTGCAGCGCTTCGGCCACATGCGGGGCCTGTATACAAGCTGCGTTATCCAGGTAGGCAATTGTACGCGCTACCTTAATCGTTTTATGATAACCGCGTACCGACAGTCTCAATCGTTCTTGGGCCGCCAGGAGCATTTGCCCGGCGGCTGTATCAATAGGTAAGTCGTGTGGCCGTGCCTTGCCATTTAGGGCGGCTTTTTTTGTGTACCACGGAATTTCTTCGGCATATTGAAGCTCAGCCGTCGTAACTGCATCAAGCTGACAGAAGATATCAAAGCGATCAAGGAGCGGCCCCCGCAGCTTGCGCTGGTAGCGAGACAGTTCCGCAGAGCTGCAGCGGCAGTCTTTTGTATTGCTCCCAAAATAGCCGCACGGACAGGGGTTAGCCGTGGCAACGATCCAGCAGTCAGCAGGAAAAGTCACTCGATAGCCTGCTCTCGAAACATGGATCTGTTTCTGATCCAGAGGCTCTCTCAGGGCCTGCAGCACATCATTACTGAATTCTGGCAGCTCGTCCAAAATGAGAAGGCCCCGATGTGCCAGGGAGATTTCTCCTGGACGGGGGTGAGCACCACCACCCAAGACGGCTGTCCGAGTTGCGCTGTGATGGGGGATGCGCACCGGCCGATACTGTATTAGTGAGGTATCAGCCATGCCCGCGGCAGAATAGATAGCTGTAACTTCAATGGCCTCGTCCTTTGTCATCGGTGGAAGCAAAGCTGGGGCAGTACGCGCCAGAAGGGTCTTCCCCACACCCGGGGGGCCAACCAACAGGATATGGTGCCGACCCGCCGCAGCGATCTGCAAAGCGCGTTTCGCCGTCTGCTGTCCCTTAATCTGTTCTTGCACAGGTTCGTGCGCGAAACCCTCATACTTGGGAGGGGTGATCCTGGCACAGTAAGTCCTTCCGTTGAGGATCTCCACAGCTTCCCTTAGTGTGTTCACTGGGATAACTTTCAGGTCATTTATGAAGGCGGCTTGCTCGGCGTTGCCGGAAGGCACGACGATACTCCATCCATGCTGTCTTGCGAGCCGTGCCAAGGCGAGAACCCCAGATATAGGCCGGATTTCACCACCGAGAGAAAGCTCCCCTGCGATGAGCATGTTTCTGAGATTCTGACTAGGTAGTTCTCCTTGGTGCGCCAAGATCGCCAACGCAATTGCCAAGTCAAACAAAGAGCCGTCTTTCTTAGCATCAGCTGGAGCCAAGTTAACCACTACTTTCTTCGTGGGAAACTGATAACCAGAATTCTGCACTGCCGAACGAACTCTCGCCCTGCTTTCTTTCACACTGGCGCTCGGAAGCCCAACAATCTCGAAACCAGGGAGTCCGGGGCGGACATCAACCTCAACATCAATTGGAAACCCTTCTACACCAAGCAGACAACCACTGAGTACTCTGATCAATAAGCTCGAATCCTCCTTGCACTATTGTCTGAATAATGTTATATTATACACAAATGTGATAATTACCTCCTGACATAGAACTCCCTCTCCCTCGGCATGCTAAACAAGAGCAATCTCAAGGGGGTGGAGAGTTGGAGTTTGATGTGGGAGTCACACGCATTTTCCAATGTCCGATATGCGGAGTCGATACCCCTCACAGTGTCAAGGGGAGAAGGGGTAACATGTACGGTATCGTCTGCACTAACTGCCGCTCAGGTTCTGTTGTCAGCGATGTCGATCTCCGCATTTACCAGCTGAAATGGGAAGAAGAGCTGCAGGCCATTTTGGACAGTCTCATCGATGATTCCCTTGGCTTGGACGACGAATAGGGGAGAGGTTTCTTTGGCTTTGAGCCGCGACTTTCTGATAGCTTTCAACATGATTCATGGGATCGGGCCTTGGCGTATCGGATCCCTCGTTCGAACATTTGGCAGTCTAGAGAAAGCTTGGTCTGCATCCTATAAGGAGCTGCTTGAGACGCCAGGAATTGGCCCCAATGTAGCCCAGAAGATTGTAAGCCAGCGAACCAAAGTTGATCCTGTCAAAGAAGAGGAATGGGCGGGTTCACTCGGAGGGCAGATTGTAACCCTAGTGGATTCCGGGTATCCGGTGGCACTGCGAAAGATGAGGCTTGCTCCACCAGTCCTCTACATTGTGGGTTCTCTTCCGTCTCAACCGGGCATAGCAGTTGTAGGCACCCGCCGGGCCTCCAGGCAGGGGTTGAGCCAAGCCAGGCTTTTCGCTCGAGAGTTTGTCCGCCAGGGATGCGCAATTGTCAGTGGGCTGGCTAAGGGTATAGATCACGAAGCGCATACTGCTGCCTTAAGCATGGGAGGCAAAACAGTTGCTGTGCTCGGATCGAACATCGGCACTGTCTACCCCAGGGAACACTTAGGTTTAGCTCGCAGAATTGCGACAGATGGAGCACTGGTGAGCGAGTTCGCGAGTACACACCGCACCGTACCAGGTAATTTTCCAAGACGCAACCGCATGATCGCAGGACTATCCCAGCGCATCCTAGTTGTAGAAGCGGGCATCAGATCAGGCGCAATCAACACCGCCGATTGGGCTGCAGAACTCGGAATGGATGTTTGGGCAATCCCAGGGAACATCACCGATCCCCTCCGGGGTGGAACCAACAGACTTATCCAACAGGGAGCTGGCCTAGCTCTAGACCCCAGCGATGTTCTTCTCGGATTGATACCCGAAACGAACGGTGCACATAAAGAGACTACTGATCCAATTGCTGAGTTGTACTTCAAAGGCGCTTCTCCAGATGAAATAAGTGCTCGGTTGAGCGTTCCTGTCACTACAGTCTTGACCAAAATCACCGAGCTGGAGCTGTCTCAATCTGCCCGGCCGCAGGGGCCACCCCTTGCATAATTTAACCAAAGGCACTATAATGATTAGTATTCAAACGGGTCGGGGAGGACACAGTCCTCCCTTCCCTGTGCGTGGAGGTGTCCCGTGGGAAAATCACTCGTGATTGTGGAGTCTCCGGCAAAGGCCAAAACGATTGGCCGTTTTCTCGGCAGAAACTATGTCGTGAAAGCGTCAATGGGCCATGTCCGAGATCTTCCCAAGAGTCAATTTGGCATAGATCTAGAAAACAACTTTGAACCCAGATATATCACTATACGAGGCAAGGGCCCTGTTCTGAAGGAGCTGCGCGAGGCAGCCAAGAAAGCAGACCGCGTGTTCTTGGCTACTGACCCAGATCGAGAAGGTGAAGCTATTGCTTGGCATCTTCGCGATGTCCTTAAGGTAGACAACAAGGATTGTCGAATCGAGTTTAGGGAGATCACCAAGGACGCAGTGAAGTCTGCGATCAAAAAGCCCCGGCCGATCAGCCAGTCTCTCGTTGACGCACAGCAGGCACGGCGGGTCCTCGATAGAATTGTCGGATATCAGCTGAGCCCACTGCTTTGGGCGAAAATAAAACCCGGGCTCAGCGCTGGGCGTGTCCAATCGGTGGCGGTACGCATCATTGTTGATCGCCAACGAGAAATTGATGCGTTTAAGCCAGAAGAATACTGGAGTGTCACAGCTCAGCTTGAAACCGAGGCCAAAGCACCATTTGAGGCTAAGTTGAGTAAGTACAAGGGCAAGAAAATCGATCTGCCCAATGAAGAGGCAGCCCTCAAGGTCAAGAATGACATTGAGGGCCTTCCTTGGAAGATCACTTCAGTCGAACGTCGCGAGCGCCGGCGTAACCCAGCTCCACCATTTACAACCAGCACCATGCAGCAGGAAGCTGCTCGGAAACTGGGCTTTACGGCTAAGAAGACGATGCAGATTGCGCAGCAGCTCTACGAGGGACTGGATGTGGGTGATGAGGGCACCGTTGGGCTTATCACTTACATGCGTACTGACGCTACGAGAGTATCACAAGAAGCTGTTGATGCAGTGCGAGAGCTCATTCAATCGCAGTTCGGTACGGAGTATTTGCCTGCAAAACCACGGACATATGCGTCGAAGAAAGGAGCTCAAGAAGCTCACGAAGCCATTCGCCCCACTGGGGTGGAACGCACTCCAGATTCGATAAAGGCTCATCTTACCCGCGATCAATACCGGCTGTATAAGCTGATTTGGGAGCGCTTCACAGCCAGCCAGATGGCATCGGCTGTGTACGATGTAGTTGGAGTGGATATTGCAGTTGGCGACTACGTTTTTCGGGCATCGGGATCGACGATCAAGTTCCCTGGATTCTTAAGACTCTATGAGGAAGGGCGCGACGATAATCCAGAAAACGGCTCTGGTATGCTTCCTCCAATGGAAGAAGGAGAGACAGCCTCTCTCTTGGACCTTAAGTTAGAACAGCACTTCACCCAGCCGCCACCTCGCTACACCGAGGCCATGCTGGTCAAAACACTAGAGGAGCTTGGCATTGGTCGGCCCAGCACTTATGCACCAATCATTGATACGATTGTCCGGCGTGGCTATGTTCGTTTAGAAGACCGCCGCTTTGTGCCAACAGAACTGGGTTATATTGTCGTAGATGTTCTCAAGGAATACTTCGCCAATCTTATCGATACCGGCTTCACTGCCTCTATGGAAGAGCAGCTCGACAAGATCGAAGAAGGCGAAGTTGTGTGGCATGACGTGCTGCGCAGCTTCTACGACGACTTCGCAAAAGACTTAGAAAAGGCCCATTCGGATATCGAGAAGATTGAGATTCAGGATGAAGTCAGTGATGTACAGTGTGAGAACTGTGGGCGCATGATGGTATATAAGCTCGGCCGCTTTGGTAAGTTCTTAGCATGTCCGGGCTATCCCGAGTGTAAGAACACTAAGCCTATTCTAAATGAAATTGGAGTCGAATGCCCCTATTGTAAAACGGCAGGCCGTGCCGGTGGACAGATTGTGGAGAGGCGCTCCCGAAGGGGAAGGTTATTCTACGGCTGCAGCAACTACCCTGACTGTGACTACACCAGCTGGCAGCGTCCCGTCAACGAGCAGTGTCGTCACTGCGGGAATCTGCTGGTTGTGAAGAAGCAAGGGGCACCTCCGGTCTGTGGAAATAAAGACTGTCCTGGAAAGGATTGAGATAAATGGCCATTAATGTAGTTGGCGCTGGTCTCGCCGGCAGCGAGGCGGCTTGGCAGATCGCGCGCCGCGGCCATCCAGTGAAGCTTTGGGAAATGAGGCCAGTTAAGCAGACACCAGCGCATGAAACAGACAGGTTCGCGGAGTTGGTCTGCTCTAACTCCTTTGGCTCGGACGCAGAAGCCACTGCTCCCGGTCTCTTGAAACAGGAGATCAGGCGTCTTGGATCTATAGTCCTTGAGACGGCCTACGAAGCACGCGTTCCAGCAGGCAGCGCTTTAGCTGTTGATCGCCACATCTTTGCTCAGAGAATCACAGAGAAGATTTCCCAACATCCTTTGATTACGATTGTGCGCGAGGAGTGTAAGAGCATTCCAGAAGGCATTACGGTTATAGCCACAGGCCCCCTCACCAGCGACAGCCTAACTACTGTGCTCCAGCGCATGACAAAAAGTGAAAACCTGCATTTCTATGATGCAGCAGCACCCATTGTAGATGGGTCTACAGTTGATGAAACCGCAGGTTTTTGGGGAGCGCGCTACGATCGAGGGGACCCTGATTATTTCAACTGCCCCCTAAATAAGGAAGAATACGAAGCGTTCTGGGAGGCTCTAGTGAACGCTGAGTTAGCACCCATTAACGAAGAGATTGAAGGAGATCTATCAGTCTTTGAGGGCTGCATGCCCATTGAAGTCCTCGCTAAACGAGGCAAAGATGCACTCCGCTACGGCCCGTTCCGTCCCGTCGGATTGAAGGATGCTGAAGGTAAGAGGCCATATGCCGTGCTTCAGCTCAGGAAGGAAAACACCCAGGCCACGCTCTTCAACCTGGTTGGCTGTCAGACGCGGCTGAAATGGGGCGAGCAAAAGCGTGTCTTCCGTATGATCCCAGCTCTAAGAGATGCTGAATTCGTCCGCTACGGCGTGATGCACCGCAACACGTTCGTAAATTCTCCTAAGGTACTGCACCCTACATTCCAAATGCGGGACTATGCCAACGTATTCTTGGCAGGTCAGCTGACGGGCGTTGAAGGCTATATGGAAAGTACGGCATCGGGGCTTCTTGCAGGAATCAATGCTTGGCGGTTGACCAACGGGCTAAAACCACTTGTCTTACCCGAAGATACTGTATTAGGGGCGTTAGCCAAGTATATCTGTACAGCAGATCCCAAGGGTTTCCAGCCAATGAACGCAAATTTCGGAGTGCTGCCGCCTCTTCCGGAGCGTATCCGTGACAAACAGGCGAGAAAGGCTGCTTACGTGGAACGCTCACTGAAATCTCTGGAGGATTACTTAAGCCAGGTGGGAGAGGATTGAATGGACCTCATTAGCGAGTACCTCGAGCATCTCGAACTGAACCGAAATCTTGCTCCAAAGACCATCGAGGCTTACAGTCGTGATCTGCAGCAGTTCTGGAGCTTTTTCGTAGAGCAGTGTGAGCTCTTAGGCAAAGGCCCGAGCCCAGACGTACTAGACAAGCAGTTAGTCCGGGATTATCTAACTTACTTAACCGTGCACGAGTACTCACGACGGTCAATCGCTCGCATAATGGCTTCACTGCGCGGTTTCAGCAAGTACCTCGTACGAACCGGACGTATCTCTGCTGATTTCACGCGAGGTATTAAGTCACCGCGGCTGGAAAAGACGCTGCCTACGGTTATGAGTGTTGACGACGTTGACAAGTTGATTGCATCTGCAGAACGAGAAAACCCTGTTCTGGAAAAACGCGATCAAGCAATTTTCGAGATACTCTATGCTACAGGCATTAGGGTATCGGAACTCGTTGGACTCGATGTGGATGATGTTGATTTTGCCCACAGCTTCATACGCGTGTTGGGTAAAGGGCGCAAGGAGAGACTTGTGCCCTGCAGTGAGCCTGCCCTCGAATCGTTGAAGAGTTACCTGTCAGAACGCCCAAAACTGGCAAAGAGCAGTAGTGAACCTGCTCTTTTTCTGAATGCTCGCGGTACTAGGCTTACTACCCGTGGCGTACAGTATGTATTGGAAAAACAGGCTGAGAAGGCGGGAATTCCTAAGGATATTTCACCTCACACGTTCCGGCACAGTTTTGCTACCCACCTCTTAGAAGGCGGTGCAGACTTAAGATCAGTTCAAGAAATGCTCGGTCATGCTAATCTGTCTGCTACACAGATCTACACAAGAGTCAGCAGGCAGCGTCTCAAATCCATCTACAACCAAGCACATCCCCGAGCATGAAATGGAGGGGAACTATGAATTTTCATGCTACAACCATTGTCGCGGTTCGAAAGAACGGACAGATAGCTATGGCTGGAGACGGTCAAGTAACGTTCGGCGAAAACACAATTATGAAGCACAGAGCGGTCAAACTCAGAACGCTTGCTGATGGAGCTATCTTAGCAGGATTTGCAGGTTCAGCTGCGGACGCCTTTACTCTGTTTGAGAAATTCGAGAGCAAGCTGAGAGATTACTCTAATCAGTTGGTTCGTGCAGCCGTGGAGCTCGCCAAAGATTGGCGAAACGATCGTTACCTGCGCCGGCTAGAAGCCCTGCTTGTAGTAGCAGACAAAGACCACATTCTCGTCATATCTGGATCGGGTGATGTGATCGAGCCTGATGATGGAGTGACAGCAATTGGATCAGGAGGGCCTTATGCAATGGCTGCTGCCCGAGCTCTAGCCACTCATTCTGATCTAAGTGCGAAGCAGATAGCCAAAGAGGCAATTCTGATCGCAAGTGAAATTTGTGTCTATACCAACAGCAACATTACCGTTTTGGAACTTCAAAGCTGAGTGGAGGTATTACAGTGGACTTAACCCCACGGCAGATTGTCGATGAGTTAAACCGTTATATCATCGGTCAAGAAGAAGCCAAGAAGGCTGTAGCCATTGCCCTGCGTAACCGCTACCGGAGGTCTAAGCTTCCGCCCGAGCTTAGGGAGGAGGTAACTCCCAAGAACATCTTGATGATCGGCCCCACCGGAGTGGGTAAAACTGAAATCGCACGCCGCCTCGCCAAGCTTGCCAACGCACCGTTTGTTAAGGTCGAAGCCACAAAATTCACCGAGGTTGGTTATGTTGGGCGCGATGTCGAATCAGCCGTACGTGAGTTGGTTGATGCCGCAATCCGTATGGTCAAGGAAGAGAAGATGCAGGAAGTCGCAGAACAAGCACAGAAACTGACAGAGGAACGCCTGTTGGATCTGTTTGTACCGCCAGCGAAACGCCGTACTGCTGTAAATCCCCTCAGCATGTTCTGGGGCCTTTCTGAACAAGATACCACTCAACCAGAGTCGACTCTAGACGAAGGCAGCCGCAGAGAAGAGCGAGAGCGCTACCGGAAACTCCTGCGCATGGGTGAGCTCGAGAACCATGTCGTAGAGCTGGAAGTGGAAGAACAGCGAATGCCTTTCTTAGAGCTCCTACCCGGTACTGGCATGGAGGATCTAGGAGCTAGTCTGAACGAAGCACTCGGTGGTTTTCTGCCCAAGAAGCGTACAAAACGGAAAATGACCGTGGCCGAGGCGCGAGAGATTATTATCCAGGAAGAGTCGAACAAGCTCTTGGACATGGATGCTGTCACCCGCGAGGCGGTAAGGCGTGCAGAAGAGACTGGTATCATATTTATTGATGAAATTGACAAAATCGCTGGCCGTTCAGGTGGTTCTGGACCCGATATATCTCGCGAAGGTGTACAGCGCGACATTTTACCCATAGTCGAAGGTTCGACAGTCATCACTAAGGCAGGCCCTGTACGAACTGATCACGTTCTGTTCATCGCAGCAGGAGCTTTCCACATATCCAAGCCAAGCGACCTGATTCCAGAACTCCAAGGCCGGTTCCCGATTAGGGTTAATCTGGAGAATCTGCGGCCAAGCGATTTTGCTCGCATCCTGACTGAGCCTCAGAACTCTCTGACCAAGCAATACAAGGCTCTGTTAGCTACCGAAGGGATAGAACTGGAGTTTACCGAAAGCGGCATCATGGCGATCGCCCAGACTGCAGCAGAAGTCAACAGTAAGACCGAGAATATCGGGGCAAGACGTCTGCACACAATTCTGGAAAAGCTTCTGGAAGATATTAGCTTTGAGGCCGATGGCAGTCCACGGCGCGTTGTAATCGACGAGGAGTACGTGAAAGCTAAGCTTGAGACTATCGCTAAGGATGATGACCTATCGCGGTTCATTCTGTAGGCGAGACGGAAGGGAGTAGATCAAGACGTGGTATGGCAAGAAGTGCTTGCTAGAACACGGCGTTTTAACGATACTGTAGCGCAGTACACCGGCTTTGAACCAGACTTCTCCAGAATAATTCAAGAGTTCTCCAGAGAGTTAGGTGAGGTGTGCACCGCTCTCATCAGGAAAAACGGCGAGCTCGTAGCCGTTGCTCCTGTCCCAGGAAGCGAGTATGTCGAGAGTTTACCTCAAATAGTCCTCGAGGATCTTGCTGATAGTCAGCAGACAAGGCTCGTCTTCACAGGTACTCAGGTTGGACTTGCCTATGACAACACCTTGCTCATCCCGGTTGTAGGCAGTGGAGAACGCCTGGGCGTACTACTCTTTAATAAGGAGCAGGCCTTTACGGAGGAAGAGTCTTTTCTATGTGAGTATGCAGCCGTTCTACTGGGCGTTGTCATGCTCAAGTTCCGGGAGGACCGGCTGGAGAATCTCGTACGGCAGCGTGCCGCCTGTCAGGTGGCTGTCAGCTCCTTGTCTTTTTCAGAACAGAAGGCCATGCGGCATGTCTTAGATAGCCTGCACGGTTTTGAAGGTATGATTGTCACCAGCAAAGTGGCAGAGGAAGTAGGCATTACCCGAAGCGTATTGGTAAATGGGCTTCGTAAACTAGAAAGCGCAGGCTTAATCGAAAGCCGCTCTTTAGGAATGAAGGGTACTTATGTACGAATTCTCAATGATCTTCTCCCAGAAGAACTGGATCGAGCGCTCGGCCTATTATAGAACCATCAAGCGATACCCATCGCTTGATGGTTTTTTTCCGCTATTAAAGCACGGGGAAAAGGAATTCATTCCCTTGTAGAGAAATGAGATTGTAAGCTATTGCTGCGAAACGCTGACAAGGGAGGTGTGCTGGGTGTTTAGGGTTGTAGAACAGCTGCAGCAGGGCCTAGGAGCCGCATCAGAGCGGCATACGGTCTTAAGCAACAATTTAGCTAATGCTAATACTCCAGGCTTTAAGAGATCTGATGTGGTCATATCCAACACATTCGATTCAGAGTTTCGAGAGCGACTTCAGCGTCATGGGGTGGCTCGAACCCATCCGAAACATCTGCCCTCACGCCGAGGGGCTGAGGTTGGATGGCGAGTCGTACAGGACTATAGCACAACGATGCGGAACGATGGCAACAATGTGGATCCAGACAGAGAAATGGCTTTAGTAGCCGAAAACCAGCTTTATTACCAGTCTTTAATCGAAGCAGTCAGCCGTAAACTTAGATCCATCAGGAGTGCCATCACGGAAGGGAGAGGTTAGTTATGTCCACTTTTCGAGCGTTTCGCATCAGCGCTTCGGGGTTAACCGCTGAGCGCCTCAGAATGGATATAATTGCTAACAATCTAGCGAATGCTGAGACGACCCGCACACCAGAAGGGGGTCCCTATCGGCGGCAGACGCCTGTTTTCGCACCAATTCTCGATCAGGCCATGCAGCCGCGGTTTTCCCGCAAGGGACAAGTTGGCCAGGGGGTTAGGGTTGTGGGTATTGTCAGTGATGATTCTGATCCACGTCTGGTGTATGATCCACAACACCCTGACGCAAACGCCGATGGTTATGTGGCTATGCCTAATGTCAACGTGGTTCAAGAAATGGTCGACCTTATCTCGGCGACAAGAGCGTATGAAGCTAACATAACCGCGTTAAATGCGGCTAAGACAATGGCCCAACGTGCATTAGAGATTGGGCGTTAACTAGTAGGGAGGATTGAAAATGCGAATTGACGGTGCTTTGCCCCTGGCCGGGCCACCAGTCAAGGAAACCACTGCTAAATCCATCGAACCAGGGTTTAGAGAAGCCTTGCGCAGCGCATTGGAAAAAGTCAACGATCTCCAGATTCAATCGGACGTGGCATATCAACAGCTGATAGCAGGCGAGATTGAGTTCCATGATGCGATGATCATCGCCGAACAGGCAAGTCTTGCCCTGCAGCTGACCATGGCCATACGCAGCAAAGTCATTGAAGCATATCAAGAAATCATGCGCATGCAGGTTTAGCTAGGTGGTGGACGATGAAGAATATTCTTACATCTATCCAAGACACCTGGGGCAAGTTGTCCAAACCGATGCAGATCGGAGCTGGAGTGCTTGTTCTCGGTGTTTTTGCCTTATTGGTACTCATTTCACTCTTTTCCAATGTTGACTACGATGTTCTGTTCTCCGGTTTGCAACCAGAAGATGCCGCGGCAGTTGTAGCACAACTGCAGGAGCGCGGCGTGCCTTATGAGCTAGCTGAGAACGGCACTGCAGTTTTGGTGCCGGCCGATCAGGTGTTAGAAACGCGCATTGCTTTAGCCTCTGCCGGTTTGCCAACCGGGGGTGTCGTGGGTTTTGAGATTTTTAACACCACTCGGATTGGTGAAACAGAAGCTGATCGTCATCTACGCTATCTATGGGCACTGCAGGGCGAGCTAACAAGAACCATCCGACAGATCAACGCTGTCCAGGATGCCCGCATACATATTGTGCTTCCTCAAAGGTCTTTATTTATCAAAGAATCACGCCCCTCCAGTGCATCTGTTTTGATTCAGCTCAAACCAGGACACAGCCTCACCAGCCAGCAGGTGCGCGCGATTACCAATCTGGTTGCTGCCAGTGTGGAAGGACTGACTGCAGAGAATGTCACGATTGTCGACACACGCGGGAATGTCCTCAGCAGCCCCGACCCCAATCGGCTCGATGGCGAAGCCTTTGCCGTACGGTTTGAGCTGGAGCGTTCTTACGAGCGGCGCCTTGAGGAAAGCATTGTGGCGATGCTTGAACGCATTTATGGATATGGAAATGTGGTGGCTCGAGTCAGCGCCACCTTGGATTTCGATTCGTATGAACAGTACAGCGAAACGTATTCACCCGTTACGAGAGACGGCGGCTTAGTGCGCAGTCAAGAGACATTAACCGAACAGTATGCTGGCACGAGCACAAATCCCGCTGGTGTTCCTGGCGTCGACTCTAATATCCCAGGGTATGTCGGCGCAGACACCGGCACATCCGAATACAACCGGTCTGAATCTATTGTCAACTACGAGCTGAACCGTACAGAAACCCACTTCGTTGCCTCGCCTGGTAAGGTAACAAGTTTGAGCGTTGCAGTTTGGCTCAACGGAGAGTTCAGCCCTAACCAGTTGGCTTCGGTTGAGGAGTCCGTCAGCCGGGCTATTGGTCTGCAGACCAGCCGGGGAGACAGCATCTATGTTGATGCGGTACCATTTGAAACCACTGGCCTCCTCCCAGACATGTATCTGGTCGAGCAGGCTGCTCTACCAAGCTATCTTCTCTATGGCATTGTAGTTGCAGTCCTACTTATTATAGGGATTATCGTTTTTGTATCTATACGCAGGCGCAAGTCTGAAGAAGAATCTGATGAGGCCCCAGTCTTAGTTCCAGCAGCGGCTGGCCTTGATGTGCTTGTGGGCGAGGAAGAAGATTTGCTGAGCGAGCTATCACTTGTGGACATCAAGAAGGAAGAGCTTAGGCAGAAGGTTACAGCTCTAGCTCAAGAAAAGCCACGGGAAGTGGCGCATCTCATTAAGACATGGCTCGCAGAGGAGTGATGGGATTGCCAACGCCAGATTTAAGTGGAAAGCAAAAAGCAGCAGTTCTATTGGTATCTCTTGGCCCCGAGATCGCAGCGCAGATCTATCGCCATCTGCGGGATGAAGAAATTGAAACCCTGACCCGGGAGATCGCAAACACCAGCCATGTACGGGCGGACGTGCGCGATACGGTACTTAACGAGTTCTACGAGATGTATATTGCCCGGGAATACGTAGAGCAGGGAGGCATTGACTACGCGCGCGAGCTGCTCGAAAAAGCGCTCGGAGCAGCCCGCGCAGAAGCAATACTGTCACGTCTGGCCTCTACCATTACAACGAGGCCCTTTAGTGTCGCACGAAAAACTGATCCGGGGCAACTTCTAAACTTCATCCAAAATGAGCATCCGCAGACAATCGCTTTGATTCTAGCTTATCTAAACCCAGAACAAGCGGGTATGATTCTATCCGCGCTGCCGCCAGAGACTCAAGTGGATGTAGCGAAGCGGGTAGCACTGCTGGATCGTACTACGCCGGAGATCTTAAAGGAAATAGAGGAAACTCTCGAGCAGCGTTTGTCGGCCTTTGCAGTAGAGGACTACACGATGGCAGGTGGGATTGATACCGCAGTAGAGATCCTGTCAATGGTAGACCGCGCAACTGAGAAGACCATTATTGACGCGTTAGAAGAAGAGGATCCTGAACTTGCCGAATCCATATTAAAACGCATGTTCGTCTTCGAGGATATTGTTACCTTGGATGATCGCTCAATCCAGAAGGTCCTCCGTGAAGTTGACACAAAGGATCTTGCCTTAGCGCTAAAAACTGCCAGCGAAGATGTGGCGGGTCGAATATATCGAAATATGTCGAAGCGAGCTGCTGACATGCTGAAAGAGGATATCGAGTTTATGGGCCCTGTTCGCCTGCGTGATATTGAAGAGGCACAGCAGAAAGTTGTGGCTACAATCCGTAGGCTCGAAGAGGCAGGCGAGATCATCATTTCCCGCGGTGGGGAGGATGAGGTAGTTGTCTAAGATTATCAAGGCTGCCGAGCTGAAAGTGCTGATCAGCGAGGATTCAGAGGCGGTTATTCGGCCTGTGTTAGAGCCATCGGAGGACAGGGCAGAAGAAGCCGCGTTCGATGCCAGTTTGCGCGAGGGCACCATACTCGAGGCTAAAGACATCATAGAGCAGGCTCAGGCCAAAGCCGAGGACATCCTCAACGCCGCAGAAGCAGAAGTTGAGGAGCTCTGGGAACGCGCCAAAAAGGAGCTGGAGGAGCTGCGGGTTCAGGCCCAGTCTGAAGGCTATCAGGCCGGGTATGAGACAGGTTATGAAGAAGGCCAAAAGCAAGCGGATGCAGAAACGACGCGCCTAATTTCGATCCTGAAGCAGACAGTAGAGACTGCGCTTCAGGATCGTGCGGCCGCGTTAGCTCGACTTGAGCAGGATTTTCTAAAGTTAAGCCTTATTCTTGCCGAAAAAATAGTGAAGAAGGCTATTCACGAAGACCCAGCTTGGTTAAGGCCCGTAATCGAAGAAGCGTATTCGCGTCTTGGTGCAGTGAATGAGTGCACGATTCGCCTGAACCCCGACGATTACCAGGTGATTAAAGAGGAGGAGCTGCGTCTACAACGTACCGGCACAGAACTAGTCAGGTTCCAACCCGATCCTGCAGTATCCCCTGGTGGTTGTATCATCGAAGCTGACACTGGCACCATAGATGCCGGCCTAGAAAAACGCCTGGGCAAACTCGCCAGGCACTTAATGGACGTGTTGTATCATGAATAGCGACCTATCACCACGTCTGAAGCATTACCTTCAGCGCCTTGATAATCTCGATGAGTATGTTCACTCAGGACGAATCGTGCAGGTTATAGGCTTGACTCTAGAGGCCAATGGCCCTGTAGCGAACATTGGAGAGTTGTGCTGGGTAACCCCCCGCCATGGCAGCCCTATTCCGTGTGAAGTGGTGGGTTTTCGTGAAGACCGTGTTCTTCTCATGCCGCTGGGCGAGCTGTCTGGAATTGGCCCAGGAAGTGAAGTTACAGCTACTGGCAAGCCCCTGCAGGTTGGGGTGGGCCCGGATCTCCTAGGCCGCATTCTCGATGGGTTGGGTCAGCCGATTGATGGAGGGGAGCCGCCTCAGATCGAGCAATTCTATTCGATCAATGGCAGTGTACCGTCTCCATTGGAGCGCCAGCGTATTGACGAGCCTCTGCAGCTCGGTGTGCGTGCCATTGACGGGCTCTTGACCTGTGGCAAAGGGCAGCGTGTCGGCATCTTCGCTGGAAGCGGTGTAGGTAAAAGTACTCTTCTAGGCATGATGGCCCGTAATACAAGTGCGGATATCAATGTTATCGCACTCGTCGGTGAGCGTGGAAGAGAAGTTAGGGAGTTCTTAGAGCGTGACCTGGGGCCGGAGGGGCTGCGGCGGTCAGTTGTAGTCGTTGCGACTTCAGATCAGCCAGCCTTGGTCCGTATCAAGGGTGCGATGGTGGCAACTTCCATCGCAGAGTATTTCCGAGACCAAGGATACGACGTGCTCTTCATGATGGACTCGGTAACTCGCTTTGCCATCGCCCAGCGTGAAGTTGGCCTGGCGATCGGCGAGCCGCCAGCGACAAGAGGCTACACGCCTTCGGTGTTTGCTACCCTTCCACGCCTGTTAGAAAGGACAGGGCCTGGTGCCAATGGTACGATTACGGCTTTCTACACTGTCCTAGTTGAGGGCGATGACATGAATGAGCCCATTGCTGATACCGTACGCGGTATTCTCGACGGACACATAGTGCTGTCTCGGGCTTTGGCGGAACAGCAGCATTATCCAGCCATTGACGTGTTGGCCAGTGTCAGCCGCTTGATGACAGAGATTACATCACCTGAACACCGCAAGTTTGCTGGCCACTTTCGCTCGCTGATGGCGGTATATAAAGATGCCGAAGACTTAATTAATATCGGTGCCTATGTAAAAGGGACTAATCCCCGGATCGACCTCGCCATACAGCTGATTGATGGTTTCCGGGAATTCCTCCAGCAGGGCGTTAACGAGAAGGCTGTCTGGGAAGATACCTATCAGCTGCTGCAGCACGCAGTGCAAAATCCCGGTGGTGACAGCAGATGAAGTTTAAATTTCGGCTGGAAAAGGTACTGCGTGTTCGCCACATTGAGGAAGAGCAAGAGCGCGAAGGTTTTCTACAGAGACAGCGAGAACTGCAGGAGGCTGTATCTTACCTCGACAGCCTAAAGCTGAAGAAGAAAGAAGTGGCCCAGTTCGGTTACGCTCAAAGCGACCTTGAACTGCGTACAGCTGCTTACAGATACATGGAACACTTGGATGAAAAGATTGAGCAGCAAACTAAGGTCGTTGCTCAATGCCAAACTCGGCTGATGGAGGCTCGCGATGCGTGGATGAAAGCCAAGCAGAAGGTTGAACTCCTAGAAAAACTACGTGAGCGGCGTCTGGCTGAGTTTCGTCTAGAGCAGGATCGTGCTGAGCAGAAACTCTTGGACGATATGGGTACAAGGGCTAGGGCTTAGGAGGATAACCGTGGGTAAATGGACACTTGCTATTATTTTTCTCATCGTTGCTATAGTAACAGCTGTCGTAGTCTTCTCTGTAACGGGTGTCATTGATGGGCCCGCTCTCATGCTGCGGATTGCTCGTTCCATTGACTGGTTAGCACCTTATGTAGAAACCTACGAGCGCGGCCAAGCGGTAGAAGCTTGGCAGGCAGAGCAATTTGGGTACCTCGATAAGATCCGAACGGATCTGGATCAGAGAGAACTAGCCCTGTTAGCGAGGGAAAAGGAACTAGATCAGAGAGAACAGCTTTTGGAAAGGCGCCAGAATGAACTAGAAGCTGAACGAGAAGGCTTGGCTAAAGAACGAGCAAGCCGCGTTAATGTTGAGCATCTAGCTGAAATCTATACCGAGATGGACCCTGTCGAAGCTGCCCGCATTCTGCGGCAGATAGACGCAGCGAAAGTAATCGACATTCTATCGCTGATGGATGCCCGCAGCGCCGCTCTCATTCTCGAGAGCATGCCGACCGAACAGGCAGCGTCCCTCTCTAGTCAGCTAGTTGGTTTTTAGACTCATCTTAACTATCAGTGAAAGGAGGTGACAAATGAGTGCAAACAGATGCAGTGTTTAGTGCTTTCTTCGTCCAAACACCGAAGCAGAGTACACCGGCGAAGGCTTCGCCTAGAACCGCTGATTTCAACCAAGTTCTAGAGACACTGTCAGCAGAGGAAGCAGTAGAAGCCAGAACAACTCACACTGCTGACGCAGAATCGAATTTGCAGCAGGTATCCGAAAGGGAGAATCGCATCGACAAGCCCTTAGATGGAGAGAACCTTCCTGGAGAAGCTAAGGGTGAGACGCGCCTGCCAGACGACACCGAAGAAACTGAAGATCACAGTGCTAGCCCAGAATTCGTAGTGTTTCAGGGTCAACTTCCCTGGATGGCTGTGGCAAGTCAGACGATTAGTGTGACAGACTTCGCGGTCCCCCGAGAAGGTGCTGTAGAGCCTGGCGGGCGACGCCAGCATCTGCCTGTAATAAGCCCGAGGGTTTTCCCTGAGCAGCTCAACTGGCATACAACCAGAGAAATATCAGTGCCGTCTCTTGCGTCAGAATACCAAGAGATTTTACAGGCAGACAGCCAGGTGAGACGAGAGTCGTTAACGCAGCATATCACTCCGATGCAGGGGCTCGGCCAAGCAGTGAAACTCTATGATATGCCAGAAGCCACAGAGTCTTTTGTGGATATGGTCCCGGAGTTGGGTAGACAGCTTCCAACAGGCTTCGAAACAGCTCAAAGTCATCTCTCAAGGGATCCCAAGGCGGTGCTTCCGCACAGGAGCAAGTACACATCTGCCCTCGATGTGCTGACGGAAAACTCAGAAGGAGAGCCCCTGCCAACCGAGATAGCTCTCGATGCAGCAGTTCAAAGCGGACTAGTCTCAGTCACCGATGAAGCCGATCAGCCTCTCGAACTAGATTGGGAGCCTAAGCTCACAGTATACGCTTCGGCCGAAGATCAGATGAACGATGTTGGTGAGCCTGTCGAAAATCTCATAGAACCAGAGCTTCCCGACCCCACACCGCTGGTGCCGGCAGTAGGCGAACACAGAGTCTCGGGAGAGCCGCAATCAAGGGCTTCATTGGGAACCGAAATGGTGACTAGCGTCGAACAGATGCCTTCTAGAGAAAGCAGGAACCATGTTCAATTAGCCCCTGTGGCAAACGAGGAATTCGACGCGGAAGTGGAAGCCTTTGAAGATGTAGAGGCATCAGAAGAACCACGAAAGCTCAATGTTGAGCATGAGATTCAGGCAGCAAGCAGACATGAACATCTGAATCATGTTCGAACTAGACGAGTGCCTGAGCAAAGTGGGAATGGGTTTCCAGAACTGGTTGATTCGGGGATCAGCACACCTTTACAGAGGCAGGGCGCAGTACCACTAGAATCTGCTGACCCGATCATCGAGCGGCCGCTACAACTGTACGAAGCCGCCGACGCCATACCTGAGCTGGCAGAGCGGATGCAGGCTGTACTGACCACTGAGCGAAGCGAGGTTCGCATTCAACTCAAACCAGAACACCTCGGAGAACTGAAGATTAGAGTGGCGGTGGAGCAGGGAGTTGTTTCAGCTGAGTTTGTGGCCGAGAGCCAGGCAGTGAAGAGCCTGATTGAGGCAAGCCTGCCTGAATTGAGAACAGCGCTACAGAACATGGGTTCCACAGTTTCTGAGCTGGCTGTCTTTGTAGGCGGGCATGAGCAACCTTCTGATCGCCGGCATAATCAGGGTCAACCGCAGTGGCAGCAGACCCGACGGCTTGACAGTAGTCGATTAGAAGACGCAGCTGCAGTTACGACGTACAGTCGAGACCCACTAACCCAAATTGATTTACGGGTCTAAGGAGGTGAAAGAGTGTATTTCAATCCAGTAGGAACTGTTCAGCAGGCAGCATCAGAAGCGAGGTTCGATGGGAGTGTTAACCGTAACGAGTTGGGTAAGGATCAGTTCCTCCATCTGCTGGTCACACAACTCAAGCACCAAGACCCATTCGAACCGCTCAGTGACCAAGAATTCATTGCTCAGCTGGCACAGTTCAGCAGTTTAGAACAGATGCAGAATTTGAACACCAACATGACAAGCCTTATGCTTTCGCAGCAGAGGCTGGCTGCTTTAGGAGAAGCAACGCGTATGATTGGCCTGACGGTAGAGCTTCACACACGTAATGGTGAACAGCTATTTGGTGAAGTAACCGGAGTTCAATTCAAGAATGGTTGGCCGCAGTTAGTGGTAAATGGCCAGCTCTATGGATTTGACGAAGTAGCAGCTATTCTAAAGGGGGGAGAGTAACATGGCCGAACGCTTTCAGGTGCCCAGCAACATGCCGCGTATTACGCCAACTACAACACCCGGTCAAGTAAGGCGCAGCCCCCAACCCGGAGCGCGTGTCACCACTGATTTCTCCACTCTTTTCAACCAAGAACTCCAGAAGACTACGGTCAAGTTTTCGGCTCACGCCGAGAAACGACTTGCAGCGAGGAACATTCGGCTCACATCAGAGCAGTTGGTTGAACTAGAGCAAGCAGTGGATCAACTGCAGGCTAAGGGAGGCCGGGAGTCTCTCGTGATCCTTGGCGACGTAGCCTTTGTAGTCAGCGTTCCTAACCGTACCGTAATTACTGCGGTCGACGGCGAATCGATGAAAGACAACGTCTTTACAAATATTGACAGTGCTGTATTGAGATAAGACCACAAACAATGGGCTGGACCTTAACAGGAGGCCCTTATCCACTGAACGATTGAAGTGGACTAAGGAGGTTAGTTGAACTATGATGCGTTCGCTGTTTGCGGGTGTCTCCGGTTTGAAGACACATCAAACCCGGATGGACGTCATCGGCAACAACATTGCTAACGTGAATACTGTTGGTTATAAGGCGTCTAGAGTTACTTTCAAAGAAATGCTTTCTCAGCAAATACAAGGTGCTACCGCTCCCACCGAGACGCGGGGCGGAACCAACCCGCAGCAGGTCGGGCTGGGTGTCACCCTCGGCTCCATTGACGTTAGACACAGTCAGGGTAATACCCAAGCTACAGGGTACATTACCGACCTCGCTATCGAAGGCGACGGGTTCTTCATCCTCGGATATGGCAGCCAAAGATTCTACACCAGAGCTGGTGCCTTTGGCTTGGACAATGGTACAGATGGGAACTTGGTATCTCTTATCAATGGAGCACGTGTGTTAGGCTATAAGGCAGATGCCAACGGAAACGTTGACTTGAACGCTCCCATCGAGCCGCTTTATATCTCCACATCCGAAACCATTCGCCCACGAGCAACAACCCAAGTGATCTTTGCAGGAAACTTGGATAACCGGACTGCTCAAAATAGTACCATATCCCGCTCTGTACAGGTTTATGATTCGCGGGGAAGAGAGCAGACAATTGAGGTTTCATTTACTGCAGCTGGTGACAACAAGTGGAATTGGAAAGCTTCGTGGCTTCTGGACAGCACGCCGTTCGCTCCGGGTGGCTTGGACCATATGGTGGTAGGTGGCGAGTATCGCGTTGAATCAGTTGAAAATGACCTTAAGCTTTTCTATCTCGCCACGAATGAGAGTGGTAACGAGGTGAAGCACGAGGTTGGTACCAGTGTTGATGGGCCCAATAAAGGCCGGGTCTGGACCATCGGGACTGGTGATAACGCTGTAACTATCGAGTTTGAAAAAGCTCTTGCCCATGGCAGTGAGTTAGAGGCCGTTGGCAGCGGTTCGGAAATGCGCTTTACGATGAAAGAACAGCTCGCCGCTGACACTATCACTTTTAACAGCGATGGTACATTTTCCATGGCACCCAACGCTGTAGTGACATTAGACCCTGCCTTGGCAGATAACATGACAGTTGAACTCGATTTTACCAAGTTTACCCATTATGCTGATACCATGACAGCGAAGTTCTTGAGTCAAAATGGGTATACCAACGGTACTTTGGAGAGCTTCTCCATTGACCAGAATGGCCGAATTGTGGGAAGCTTCTCGAACGGTTTGACTCGTACGCTTGGGCAAGTCGCTCTAGCTCGCTTCACAAACCCAGCTGGCTTAGAACGGTCTGACTCTACTATGTTTGTCGAGTCGGCAAACTCTGGACAAGCTCAGATTGGTGCAGCTGGGGTACCTGGTTTTGGAAGTATTTCCCCAAGCTCGTTAGAGATGTCCAACGTCGACTTGAGTGAAGAGTTCACAGATATGATTATTACGCAGCGTGGTTTCCAGGCCAACTCGCGCATTATCACCTCATCAGATGAAATGCTGCAGGAATTGGTCAATCTCAAGCGGTAGTTAGTTCGGGGCCGCGTTCGGCGGCCCCGCATTCAAATTGATTATGGAGAGGTTGAACCCATGGATATTGCATCAGTAATTGGTATTATAATGGGCACCGTCCTCCTCATCGTCGGTATGATGCTCGAAGGAGATCTGAGGACTTTTTGGAGCTTGTCTAGTGTTCTCATCGTCTTCGGAGGCACCTTCGCTTCGGTTTTTATCAGCTTTTCGATGAAGGACATGAAAAATGCCCTCAGTCTAATGAGGATAGCCTTTAGCGATCAAGGGACAGATCGAGGACGGGAAAT
>ERZ773359.177-NODE-177-length-85616-cov-11.513330_pt1 | contig 85616 bp, 100 predicted proteins | sample MGYA00374955_ERZ773359 | MGnify/ENA primary metagenome ERZ773359 (study PRJEB29098, sample SAMN04486028) | biogas fermenter metagenome | study: EMG produced TPA metagenomics assembly of the Biogas fermentation microbial communities from Germany - Plant 4 DNA1... | reverse complement strand
AGATACTCTTTTCTTTTATTTGTTTGTTTTTTCCCAGAGTAATTTTACACTAACACTATACAGAATACTATTCCAATCACTTAAGTTCAAGGCTAGAAATAAGTAAAACTCGCTCCAGGCCTCCACCAAAACTCGCTTACGCTCAGACATTGGTTCCGGCTGTCTTCCGCTTCGTTAACAGGTTCTAAGCCTTTTCACAAGGTAATTTCCATTATATTCTTCAGATATATACGGTCCGTAGTTTATGCGTTTACATCCACCTGCGAAAATACTGTATAAACTGATTCCAGTCATACCTGCTCAAATAATGGGAGCCTGTTCTTAAATGATAGCCTATACGTCCCTGATGCAGTATATCCCCTGTCCCGGGGACCTTTTCTCCCGGGATTAAACCGTTAAGCCCAAACAATTTATAGGCATCATATGCGGCTGCACAGCCCAGAAACTCTGATTCGGGATCCGCCCATTCATCTTCTGCGGCACTGCTTACATAAACAAATCTGGGGGCAATTGCTGCAATCAAAAAATGCTGGTCAAATGGCATGCTTGCCTCATTATCGATGTATTGGCTGTAATTTTCGCAGAACCAGTAGCCAAACCGATTGACAATATCTTTTATTCGTTCACCCTTTTTACCCCTGCTTATGGCAGCTCCTGAACAGCCAGAATTGTTCGATATACCCATAAAAAACCGCTGGTCCTGTGCGGCACACCAAAGAGCTGTTTTCCCTAATCTGGAATGGCCAACAACTGCTATGCGTTTTTTATCAATGTCATCAAGTTTCTGCAGGTAGTCCATCACCCTTTGGGCAGCCCATGCCCACATGGATATTTTGCCCCATTCGTCTGGTTTTCGATTCTTTGCTCCATACATATCCGCCAGACCGGAGACAAAACCGTCGTCACAATCCGGAACAATATCCTGATAGCAGAAAGAGGCTATGGCAAAACCCTGATCTATTATTTCTTCGACAGGAAGATATATGTCAGGTATATTCTGACGAAATGCTATGTTGAGGAACAATGGAGGTGGAACGGTAGTCTTGGGAATAATCAGATGAACAGGAAAGGAAAACTCACCTTTAGGAGTTTCAAATTTCAGACTTACAACGGAATGGACGGCTTTATTAGCAAAAGCCATGTCATCTCTACTCTCTATATTCCAATATACGTCCGGCGGCGGAGGCGGCGAAAAGCCATAAACCTGACTTCCTAGAAGTTGAATAATCTCGGCTCTTCTTCTTGGCCACATGTCCTTATTTTCCACCCTGTTTCCGTCATTAAACGTTAATATGTCAGGCAGATTTAATTCTTCCAACCTGGCTTGTACCACATTAGCACCCCTTTCTTTTGTAAATCAACAGAGATTTTATCTTTTGTATCAAACCAACAACGTTATCATTATAACAAACATTACTCGATGTTAATGCCTATAACTCCACCTATGGCACCTACAACAATTCCGAGCAGTATATCAGAAAGCAGTACGGTATCAAGCATATAGCCGCCACCGAATATACCACTTATGATGAAAGCCCATCCAATATAAAGCAACCCGGTCAATGCTCCCATTAACCAACCCCTTGATTTGCTGCTTCGGGCAGCTATGATACCTCCCAGTACAATGCTGATTATGCGGATTGCCTGGTTTACAGGGGGAATTATGCTCTCTTGTAAGTTTGCCAGTTTCATCACCAATGCAAATAATATAAAACAGAACAGGGTAACAATTACTGCGAAGAGCGATGATTTTAAAACTACCAGACAGGTATGTATAACGGTATTTTCCGTAGGCTGCGCAAAACTTTTTTTAATGCTTCTCATCTATATTCCCATCCCTTCAATAGGTTCTCATTTTACTTTATGCCGCCAGAATTTAAAGTATGACAACTTCGCAGCCTTACGGTCGTTTAAATATTAAAAATGGGCTCGTCCTCTTTATTCAGACAACAGCCCATTTTCAATATTCTAATCTGCTGAGATAGGCTGGTCTACACTACGTACAGCCCATCTTTCAATCACAAGTTTTACCTTATCAGCTCCTACTTCAATAGTGAGAATATCATCACGAATACGGACAATTTTCCCACAAATACCACCAATTGTAGTTATATTGTCTCCAACCTTTAAATTAGCCAACATTTCCCTGGTCTGCTTTTCCCGTTTCCTCTGGGGACGGATAATCATAAAATAGAACACAGCAATCAGCAGTATAAATGGAAACAAGGTTGAAATTAAAGCTGCTGCAGTTGATGTATCTTGAGGCATGGTATTCCCTTCCTTTCTTTTTTTTATTCTATTTTATCTATAAATATAAGTTTATTCAAGTGGAAAACTTTAATTTTCACTTATTTCAGCCATATACATTAATTATTCTTTCTCTTAACTGAATAATTGAGTCATCTCGTATAGCCTGTCTTATATCCTCCATAAGCTTAATCAGGAACCTTATGTTATGCAGCGTTATAAGCATTGAAGCCAGTATTTCGCCTGCCTTAACCAGATGTCTGAGATAGGCACGCGAAAAGTTTGAGCATGTATAGCAATCGCATTCAGGATCCAGGGGATCAAAATCATTCTGATATACAGCATTACGCAGCATCACTTTTCCCCGGCTGGTCATTGCAAGTCCATTCCTGGCAACCCTTGTGGGAAGAACACAATCAAACATGTCCACACCTCTGATTACTCCCTCGATAAGGCAATCGGGAGAGCCGACACCCATAAGATATCTGGGTTTTTCTTTAGGCATAAACGGTACTGTATGTTCGAGCATATCATACATTAACGGCTTGGGTTCACCTACGCTAAGGCCACCGATGGCATAACCCGGGAAATCCAGTTCAATAATCTGCTGTGCACTTTTCTCCCTCAGATCCTTGTATAAACTGCCCTGAATAATGCCAAAAAGTGCCTGTTCCTCACGTTTGTGGGCATCCTTGCATCTTTTGGCCCACTGTGTTGTGCGTTCTACAGCTTTTTTAGCTCTCTCATATTCACATGGATATGGAACGCACTCATCAAAAGCCATAATTATATCTGCGCCAAGGGCATTTTGGATTTCTATTGCCTTCTCAGGGCTTATAAAATGTTTTGAACCATCCAGATGTGAGCGAAAGTGCACTCCTTCATCGGTTACCTCCCGCAGCTCATTTAAACTAAAAACCTGAAAACCTCCGCTGTCGGTCAATATTGAACGATTCCAATTCATAAACTTATGAAGCCCACCGGCTTGCTCTATAAGCTCGTGTCCGGGTCGCAAATACAGATGGTAGGTATTGGATAAAATAATGTTGGCATTAACTTCCTCTATATCCTTAGGGGCCATAGCTTTAACAGTGGCCTGGGTACCTACCGGCATAAATACCGGTGTTTCAAAACTGCCGTGGGGAGTATATACCCTTCCCAATCTTGCACCGCTTGACGAACACTGTTTGATCAATTCAAATTTAAAGCTCATATTTCACCTCATATGAAAATACATTATATGATCAACATGGCATCGCCAAAACTAAAAAAGCGATACCTTTCCTTAATGGCTTCCTGATATACCCTTAAGATTTCTTCCCTGCCGCACATGGCACTCACCAGCATGAGCAAAGTGGATTTTGGCAGGTGAAAATTGGTTACTGCCGCATCAACCACCTTGAACCTGTATCCCGGGTATATGAATAAATCCGTATGGGCATGCTGCCGTGGGATAACCCGTCCGTCACAGGAGGCTGCCGATTCAAGTGCTCTTATAGATGTAGTACCTACTGCTATTACCCGCTTCCCTTTATCTTTGGTATCATTTATCAGCTGTGCAGCTTCAGAATGTATCTGGTAATATTCTGAGTGCATCCGGTGCTCTTCCAGACTGTCAACCTTGACTGGACGGAAAGTCCCCAATCCAACGTGCAGGGTTATCCTGGCAATATTCACTCCACAAGCCTGTATTTTATCCAGCAGCGTAGTTGTAAAATGCAGCCCTGCGGTTGGGGCTGCTACCGAACCTCTGTGTAATGCATACACCGTTTGATAGCGTTCCGGGTTATCCACAGGCTGGCGAATGTAAGGAGGAAGAGGTACTATCCCTACATTATCGAGCACTTCATTGAAAAGCCCGTCATATTCGAATTCTACCACACGTCCTCCCTCTTCGGTCCTGTCTATAATTTTAGCTTTTAATAAACCGTCTCCAAACTCAAAAACCGTTCCAATTTTGGCCCTTCTTCCGGGTTTTACCAGGACACTCCATCTGTCACCCTGAATCTGATTCAGCAAAACAAATTCAATTTTCCCGCCGGTATCAACTCTTTTCCCTATAAGTCGTGCAGGAATCACCCTTGTATCATTTATAACAAGGCAATCGCCTTCCTCCAAATAATCTATTATATCTTTAAATATTCTGTGTTCTATCTTTCCGGACTGCCTGTGATACACCAGCAAGCGTGATTCATCACGCTTATCAGCAGGATGTTGAGCTATCAATCCTTCCGGAAGTTCATAATCAAAATCTGCAACTTTCAAAGTAATTTGTCACCCGATCCTTCCTTTTGGTATTGTTTCTTCCTGAACATTCTACTATATCAGTTTCTCCTGTTCCTGATAGGGTATACGCAGATGGCGATAAGCCAGTGATGTAACAACCCGGCCCCTGGGTGTACGTGCGATAAATCCCAGCTGTAGCAGAAAGGGTTCATATACATCCTCTATGGTGGTACTCTCTTCACCGGTAGATGCGGCCAGTGTATCCAGCCCTACCGGACCGCCATTGTACTTTTTAATTATTGTCATCAGTATTTTTCGATCAATCTCATCCAAACCTACCGAATCTACCTGCAAAAGATCAAGGGCTTCCCTGGCAACTTCCAGAGTAATTACTCCATCTGCTTTTATTTGAGCAAAATCCCTTACCCTTTTGAGAAGACGGTTTGCAACTCTTGGAGTACCACGGGAACGATCAGCAATTTCACGGGCGCCCTCAGCATCAATTGGTATACCAAGAATACCTGCCGAGCGTATAATTATTCTCATCAGCTCATCCGAATTATACAGTTGAAGTCTATGTATAACTCCAAACCGATCCCTCAATGGCGAAGTTAACATCCCTGCCCGGGTGGTAGCACCTATCAGCGTAAATTTAGGCAAATCCAGCCGCACAGATCGGGCGCTTGGACCTTTGCCAATAATGATATCCAGGGCATATTCTTCCATTGCCGGATAAAGAATTTCCTCAACGATCCGGTTCATTCTGTGAATCTCATCTATGAACAAAACGTCTCCGTCATTAAGGTTGGTAAGTATGGCAGCCAAATCACCCGGTCTTTCAATAGCAGGACCGGATGTTATACGGATAGCCACACCCATTTCATTGGCTATTATGGAGGCAAGGGTAGTTTTACCCAGCCCGGGAGGCCCGTACAATAGAACATGATCCAGAGGTTCACCTCTTTTTAGAGCAGCGTGAATAAATATACTCAGCTGTTCCTTAACCTTTTCCTGCCCTATATACTCATCAAGTGTTTTAGGTCTTAATGTCAGTTCAGCCTCCCGGTCCTCCTGCAGCATCATAGATGTCATCATTCTGTTTTCCTGTTCTTCAGTCAATATGCTTCCCCCTTTATCTCTTATCCAGAGCTTTTAGCGCCAATCTTACCAGTTCTGCAGTATCCTGCGCCTGATCCTTGACATGAATCACCGCCTGTCTGGCCTCAATCGTTTGATATCCCAATGCCATCAGGGCCTGCACAGCTTCTTTTTCCATACCCTGTTCTGCGGGCAATTCAACGGATACATTCAGGGTATCCAACGCTTCTTTTTCAATCTTTTCTTTCAGCTCCAGTATAATTCTTTGGGATGTCTTTTTGCCAACCCCGGGAGCGGTACTCAATGTTTTTACATCACCGGTTGCAATTGCCAAAGCAAGTTGAGTGGAAGTTAACGCAGACATAATTGAAATAGCAGCTTTTGGCCCGATACCCGAAACTGATATAAGTTTTTCAAACATCAATTTGTCCTCACGGCTTAGAAAACCGTAAAGCTCCATTCCATCCTGACGTACGCCCAGATAGACATAAACTTTAATTTCATTTCCCCTCGGAGGCAATTTACTTATCAGTGAAGTCGGAACAGTAATTAAATATCCAACCCCCTGAACATCCACAACGATTTTCTGTTGTGATTCTACCTCAACCAGAGTACCTTTTAAATAAGCAAACATATGACATCTCCAATCAATAATTATACCAACTCTTAATGGCTGGAACCTATTTCATATTCAATTTTTTCTGTAAGGCAATGGAATGAATATGGCATATGGATACCGCAAGAGCGTCTGCTGCATCATCAGGTTTTGGTATTTCTTTCAGATTCAATAGCATTCGCACCATTTGTTGAACCTGTTGTTTTGATGCCCTGCCGTATCCTACTACAGCCTGTTTAACCTGTAATGGAGTATATTCATACACTTCTATATCTTTTATCGCTGCTGCCAGTATCGCAACTCCTCTGGCATGTCCTATAGTTAGCGCGGTTTTAACGTTTTTATTAAAAAACAGCTCTTCCACCGCTACTGTTTCCGGAGAATATTTCTCAATAAGCTCCCCCACCGCTTCAAAAATAACGGTCAGGCGTTGGGACGTATTCATACCGGATGGGGTATTTACAACCCCATAGTCAATAACCTTTAAAGAATTTCCGGTCTGCTCAACCACCCCGTATCCAAGAATGGCCATCCCGGGATCAATCCCCAGTACAATCATTTTATTTCACCTTTATTATATCAGATTTTAAACAACTTTTATTTTCATCCGGTTTTTGTTTACTATTGCCACAGCTTGTCAGGTGCGCTATAGTAATATTATGATTTTTTTATCATTCTGTCAACAAACTTAACAAATGACGGTTGTATTTTTATACATATTGATGTATAATTATAATATATTATGTATAGCGGAGGTTGAATATTATGTCTGAAAAACAAAAAGTAGTACTTGCTTACTCGGGTGGTCTGGACACTTCCATAATAATTCCCTGGCTTAAAGAAAATTTTGATTATGAAGTAATTGCTATGGCGGCCGATGTAGGTCAAGGAGAAGAGCTGGAACCGCTTAAAGAAAAAGCAATCAAAAGCGGAGCCAGTAAGATTTATATTGAAGATCTTAAAAAGGAATTTGTTGAAGATTTTGTTTTTCCGGTATTAAAAGCCGGCGCTATATATGAAGGAAAATACCTGTTGGGAACATCTTTTGCCCGTCCTGTGATAGCAAAACGCCTTGTAGAGATTGCTGAAAAGGAAGGGGCTGTTGCCGTTGCCCATGGTGCCACCGGAAAAGGCAATGATCAGGTAAGATTCGAACTTACCGTAAAGGCGTTAAATCCTCATCTGAAAATTATTGCACCCTGGCGTATGTGGGACATAAAATCCAGAGAAGATGCCATTGATTATGCCCGTGCCCGAAATATTCCGGTACCGGTTACCAAGGAACATCCATACAGCATGGATCGAAACCTGTGGCACCTGAGCCACGAAGGCGGCGACCTTGAAGACCCCCGCAATGAACCAGGTGATCATGTGTACCTCATTTGCAATCCGCCTCATAAGGCTCCCGAGCAGGCTGAATATGTGGAGATCTATTTTGAAAAAGGGATTCCGGTTAAAGTAAACGGTGTAGAATATGACAGCGTTGAACTTATAGAGACTTTGAACAAAATAGGGGCCAAACATGGAATCGGTATTGCCGATATGATAGAAAACAGGCTGGTGGGCATGAAATCCAGGGGAGTATATGAAACCCCGGGCGGCACAATACTGCATAACGCTCATACCATACTTGAAAGCATCACTCTGGACCGTGCTACCTTCCAATATAAACAGCAAATAGCAATTAAATATGCAGAGCTGGTGTATGACGGAAACTGGTATACACCGTTAAGAGAAGCATTGTCGGCGTTTGTTGACAGTACTCAAAAGAATGTTACCGGCTGGGTAAGGCTTAAACTATACAAAGGCAATTGTATACCTGCGGGGGTTGACTCACCATATTCGCTGTATGATAAGGATCTGGCAACATTTGGAGAGGATGACGTTTATAATCAGAAGGATGCTGAAGGATTCATCAATTTATTTGGCCTTCCGCTAAAAGTACAGGCACTTTTACGTGAAAAGAGAAAGGATATCCAGTCATGAAACTGTGGAACGGACGGTTTGAAAAGGAAACCGATAAAGAGGTGGATGACTTTCACTCATCCATTCACTTTGACTACCGCCTTTATCGACAGGATATACTGGGCAGCATTGCCCATGCCAGTATGCTGGGCAAACAGGGAATTATATCACCTCAGGAGGCAGAAGCCATCTGTGAGGGCTTAAAACAAATACTGAAGGATATCGAAGACGGAAGGGTGAAATTCAGTACTACCGCAGAAGACATACACATGAACATAGAAACGCTGCTTATTGAAAAAATAGGGCAGATTGGAAAGAAACTGCACACTGGCAGAAGCCGAAATGATCAGGTAGCGCTGGATACCCGTATGTATACCAAAGAATCAATAGAAGAAATAATCCGGCTGCTTATTGCTCTTGAAGAACAACTGATTGAGCTTGCAGATAAGCATAAGGAGACCATAATGCCCGGCTACACTCATCTGCAAAAGGCTCAACCGGTGACATTAGGTCATCACCTAATGGCATATTTTGAGATGTTCCGCCGTGATATTCATCGTCTTGAGGACTCATTAAAAAGGGTAGACGTTATGCCTTTAGGCTCTGGTGCACTGGCCGGAACCACCTACCCCCTTGACAGGCTAGCTGTGGCACAGCAACTGGGGTTTTCCAGCATTTCCCGTAACAGCATGGACGCTGTTGCAGACAGGGATTATATCCTGGAGTTCTTAAGCTGTGCTTCCATTATAATGATGCATCTGAGCCGGTTCTGCGAAGAACTGATACTATGGTCCACCGATGAGTTTAAGTTTGTTGAAATGGATGATTCATACAGTACGGGAAGCAGCATAATGCCGCAGAAAAAAAATCCCGATGTAGCCGAGCTTATCCGTGGGAAAACCGGCAGGGTATATGGTGATCTGGTTTCGCTGCTTACAACTATGAAAGGGCTTCCCCTGGCCTATAACAAAGACATGCAGGAGGATAAGGAACCGCTTTTCGACGCGGTGGATACTGTAAAGAAATGCCTTTCAGTATTTACCGGCATGCTGAAAACGCTAAAATTTTATCCCGGAAACATGCTTAAACAAGCTTCGAGAGGGTTTATCAACGCCACAGATGTTGCCGACTATCTGGTAAGCAAAGGAATTCCCTTCCGTGATGCTCACCATATCGCAGGCAGGCTGGTTCTCTACTGCATACATCACGACAAGGTGCTGGAGGAATTGACATTGGATGAATACAGGCAGTTCAGTCAGGTTTTCGAAGAAGATATCTTCAGGACCATTTCATTAGAAAACTGCGTTAACCGCAGGAATCTGCCGGGCAGCCCTTCCCCATCTGCTGTTTCCCAGGCTATTGAAGAGGGACGCATTTGGCTGCAGCAGCTTAAACATCATTAACAATTCCAAAAATACATGAATACCTGAAACAAAAAGCAGGGGTTGTTAAATATCCCCTGCTATTATTATCTCTTTAACATATAATAACTTATAATCATTTCCTTATCTGACCACTGCCGTATATAACATATTTGATCGTCGTAAGTTCGTTAAGACCCATCGGTCCCCGTGCGTGCAGCTTCTGAGTACTTATACCGATTTCGGCGCCAAATCCAAACTCAAATCCATCGGTAAAGCGGGTAGAAGCATTTACATACACAGCAGCAGCATCCACTTCATCAAGGAATTTCTGTGCGGCATGGTAATTATCGGTAATAATTGCCTCCGAGTGGCCGGTTCCATGCATTCCAATATGTCGGATTGCCTCATCAATTCCGTCTACAACTTTGACAGCCAGTATATAGTCCAGATACTCGGTATCCCAATCCTCTTCAGTAGCCCTGGTAACATCGGGTACTATCTTTAAGGTCTCCTCACATCCGCGGATCTCAACATCTTTTTCCCGCAATTCTTTTATCACCACAGGCAAAAACTCTTCCGCAATTTTACGGTCTACCAACAGCGTTTCCACAGCATTGCAAACCCCCGGTCTCTGGGTTTTTGCATTGATAATTATTTTCACTGCCGTATCACGATCACACTGACCATCTACATAAATGTGGCAATTCCCTACTCCCGTTTCAATAACGGGTACGGTGGCCTCCTCCACCACAGCCTTTATAAGACCGGTACCACCTCTTGGAATAAGTACGTCCACCAACTCATTCAGTCTCATTAGCTCACGGGCACTGGCACGGTCGGTATCCTCAATAAGTTGAATTGCCCCTTCGGGAATACCGGCTTCATAAGACGCCTGAGACAATACTTTAACAATTGCCTTATTGGATTTAATCGCCTCTGAACCGCCACGAAGTATAACAGCATTTCCGGTTTTAAGACATAATCCTGCTGCATCAGCAGTTACATTTGGCCTTGATTCGTATATAACTCCTATAACTCCTAACGGAACCCTGCGCCGGCCAATCTGTAAGCCATTGGGACGCCTCCACATGGCCACAGTCTCTCCCACAGGATCCGGAAGGTCTTTTATTACCCTGAGCCCATCTGCCATATCTTTGATTCGTTGTTCATTAAGCGTCAAACGATCGATAAAGGCTTTTGGCTTTCCACTTTGTACCGCAGCTTCCAAATCGAGTTTGTTTGCCTTTATGAGAAAATCGGTTTGAGCTTCAAGAGCCTGAGCCATTATCTCCAACGCTTTATTCTTAATATCCGACGAAAGCTTTGCCAACTCTACAGCAGCTAACTTAGCCCGTTTGGCCTTCTGCAATACCTCACTCATGCCTTAATCCTCCTCCCCGTTTGGGACAAAAACTGTTCCCACAAGCTCTCCGTTTATGATCCGGCATATGTTGTAGGGGTTGTCCCCATTTGCAATAACCATGGGTATACCATGTCTGTTGCATATTCTGGCGGCAGCCAGCTTGGTTATCATTCCACCGGTCCCAAAACTATTGTCGGTATTCTGGCTGTACTGTTCGATTTGACTGGTTATACCGTGTACAATAGGAATGAGCTGCGCATCCGGATGGTATTTGGGGTTTTTGTCATACAATCCATCGATATCGGAAAGTAATATGAGCAAATCCGCCTTGATAAGTACCGCTACTATGGCAGATAACGTGTCATTATCACCGAATTCAATTTCCTCGGTAGCTACAGTATCGTTCTCATTAACAATAGGAATGCTTCCGTATCTGAACAGGGTATTAAAGGTGTTAACGGCATTAGTTCTTCTCTGTTCATCATCAATAACATCTTTTGTCAGCAAAACCTGGGAGGCTATCTGTCCGTATTCGTTAAGCAGCTTTGAATATATATGCATCAAATTAATCTGTCCTATAGCAGCGAGTGCCTGCTTTTCAGGAAGTGAATCCGGTTTTTTGCTAAGCTTCAATCTGGAACAGCCGACCCCAATCGCCCCAGAGGTAACCAATACAATATCCTTATCCTCATTCCGCAAGTCGGATAATACCCGAATAAGTCTTTCCACCACATATAAATTTATTGTTCCGTTATTGTGTGTTATGGTGGATGTTCCTACTTTAACTACAATGGTCTTTGCGTTTTTTATCTCCTCAACAATGTCCCCCATCTTTTTTAACCCCTTTTGCTAGCGTATTATTTTTTTATTTTCTGCTTATTTATAAAACACCAGGTATTTTAACTATCCCAACTTTCAATTAAGTATTCTACGTCCTCTAATGTGTCAACCAATATACCTTCCCGAACACGATCCTTAATACCGTTTTCAAGAAAATCCACATTCATGTGTGTTTGACATAGCAATAAAACCCCTTCACCATTTTCTATAGTTTGAAACACTGCGATGTAGCCATCCTTTTCTTTTATCAGATAATGATCCGGACAATAACCATCGAGCTCTTTAATTAATAAAACTCTGGATGGCGAAAAATCTTTTACCAACCATTCATGGTGAAGCTGTTTCACTTCATCTAATGACAACCCAATCTCTTCAAAGTTTGCATGCCTTTCATTTATTTTGCTATGCTGACATAACCTGTAATATCGCTCAAAGACAAAAATTGTTTCTTCTGTAATGACTTCGGATTGACTTATTGCCTGTTTTTCCAGAGTTATGTCTTCCATTGAATTTGTCAAGATTCCGGCATTATTTATCGGCAATTTGTCGTTATCCGGATTATGTCTTTTATATATATCAGCTAAATAGCCATAAGAATATCCTACAACAACTCCAAGAATCATCAGAAATATAACAAGTAAAAAACTTCTTCTCCTCTTCCTTGGTGTATACACTATAATCCCTCCAAAAATATGGATTCAGATTATAGTGTTTCCATTTTTACATTTATTATACATATAGGCTAATTCACAGCCATTGAGCGTTGCTTTTTTTATACTACTAATCCATATTTAAATTGGAGAAAACGTTTTGAACATCATCATGTTCTTCCAATCTCTCAAGTAAATTGATAATCTTCTCTTTAGTTGACTCATCAGCGTCTACATAGTTCTGCGGAATCATGACTACTTCAGCTGATGCGAATGTGTATCCGGCATTTTCAAGGGATTCCCTGACACTGGAGAAATCTGACGGTGATGTTATGATTTCAAACACTTCATCCTCATCTGATATATCCTCAGCTCCGGCATCCAGAGCCAGCATCATCAATTCATCTTCATCTATGTCTTGGTTCTTTTCCAGTACAAGCAGCCCTTTACGTTCAAACATCCAGGCCACACATCCACTGGCACCAAGGTTTCCGCCGCCCCGATCAAATATATAGCGCATATCACTAGCAGTCCGGTTACGGTTATCTGTTAAAGCCTCAACTATAATGGCTACTCCGCTTGGCCCATAACCTTCATATGTAACCTCTTCATAATTTACTGAACCAAGTTCACCAGAGGCCTTTTTTATATTCCTCTGTATATTTTCATTAGGCATATTTGCAGCTTTGGCTTTGGCAATAGCATCCCTGAGCCTTGGATTTGTATCCGGATCGCTTCCACCCTCCCGAACAGCCACGGCAATTTCTCTGCCCAGCTTTGTAAATATTTTGCCTCGCTGAGCATCGGTCTTTTCTTTCTTACGTTTTATATTAGCCCATTTTGAATGTCCAGCCATTTATTTATCCCTCCACATAACAGGTATTCTTTATATATATAATTAAAGTAACTTTATAATATCATAAGTAATTTAAACTGTAAATTGTTTTATGTCTTCCTGTTTTCATAGCTGAAAAAGCAGCTTTTCTTTGCTCTATGGCCCTGGAACAAGGTTCAGAATATTGTCGCTTTCTCCGTCCTGGACATTTATGTAATAATCGGGAACCTCACCGACGATGATTGTTTCGGTAACCGGTACCCTTGTTTTGATGTGAGCCGTATCACTTCCTAAAGGAATTACAACACGTACATTCGCTTCCATAATCATAAAAATTTTATGGCGGGTCTGGTTTATACCTGCATTTTCAAATTCTGTCGCAAAATCAGTTGTTACCGATCCAACAGGAATAATAGTTACCTTTATTTTTGGCCCAAGGCCAGCCAGTATTTTGCTGTTAAATACTGCACCAAGAGGTATGTAGATCCCCTCCTGACCCATCGTGCGAATCTCATCCTGGGCAATGCTGGATGTCTCAGAGCCTAAAGCGTTCATTTTTATGGTATTTGCCTGTATCAAGGAAATCTTCCCGTTTCTATCGGTCATTATATTAATAAGGTCGGTATATTTGATATTACTGTTTAAAACTTTTTTGACAGCATTATTCATAGCCTTAACAGTTATGTATCTTACCTGAGCTTCTGACATGGCAATGACTGCAGGTTTTAGTCCTCTGTCTATAAACAGAAACATAAGACATGATAAAAGAAATATCACGGTAATAACAGTTAATATTAGATAGTTACGTCTGTACCTCCAATACTTTCTCAAGACGAACACCCCCTTACATTTTATGAAAGCATCAGCCTTTTTGTTACAATATTTATTAATAATGCCCCCTGAATCTTATCCGACGTAGCAAAATGGTCATATATTTTTAATGGGATTTTAATCATATTTGTGCTATAATTATATGAGCGAACCTTATATAAGGCAGGAGGTAATGATGAAAACAAGTAAAAATAATGATAAAGAAAAAAATACATGGCTTAAGAAAATAAAAGGATGTTTCCAAAAGAGAAAGAAACAGCCTAATTTTGTTTTATCAGTATTTATAACAACTCTGAGGATATTGTTGATTTCATTTATAATACTGGGTTTTGCCGGTTTTGGAGCTTTCGTTGGCATAGCGAAAGGTTATCTTGATGCGACCCCCGTGTTGGATTTGGAACGTATTGAAAACCAAAGTGAAACTTCATTTATCTACGACAGACACGGTAACCTGATTACACCATACTACGGCCTTGAAAATCGTGTCTGGGCAACTTTGGATGAAATCCCGAAAAGGTTACAGGATGCTGTTTTGGCAGTTGAGGATGTACGCTTTTATGTACACAAAGGGATAGACTTGAAACGTCTTTTAGGTGCTGTCATCAACAATCTGAAAAATGAATCGGTACAAGGCGCCAGCACCATTACCCAACAGCTCATTAAGAATACTCTGCTTACTCCTGAGCGTTCGTATAAGCGCAAGATTCAGGAAGCCTACCTTGCTATACAGCTGGAACAAAACTATAGCAAGGAACAGATTCTTGAGGCTTACCTTAACACCAGCTATTTTGGCAGCGGTAACTACGGAGTAAAAACCGCAGCAAAAGACTATTTTGGAAAAGAGCTTAAGGATCTGACTATACGTGAATGCGCTATCCTTGCCGGGATCCTAAAAAATCCTTATTATTACGATCCAAGAAAGAATTTCTATGATCAAAACCGGAATCCTGAAATCACCTACAACCGTACCAATCTGGTACTGCGTCTGATGTACGAAAACGGATTCATTACCAAGGAGGAATACGAAGAAGCAAAGTTTTCTTCTGATAAGGATCCCTTTGAAGATGGATTTACTGTTATTGAGAAATCCAGCCGGGAATCCCTGTATCCAATGCCATATTTTGTTGAATATGTAATACTTGATGTCAGAGACAGATTGATGGAGCAGAACGGCTGGACCGGTGATGAAGGACGGCAAAAAGCCATGAAACTCATTCAAGAGGGAGGTTTACACATCTACACCACCGTTGACCCTGAAATCCAGAAATCTTTGGAACAGACGGTATATAACTATAAGAACCTTCCTAAGTTAGCTAACAGCAATGACAGGGTGTTAAAAGACAATCAGGGTAACGAAATTGAACAGCCTCAGGCCGCAGCTGTTGTTATGGATCATAATACAGGGGAGATAATTGCTATGGTAGGAGGCAGAAGTTCCCCGAAGGGGCAGTTCTGGACCAACCGAGCCAACCTGAATTGGTCTCCCGGTTCATCCATTAAACCCTTGTCGGTATACGGTCCGTTTATCGAAGCCGGATATCCCGGTGGGATCATACTGGAAGATGTCCCCGCCCCCGTTAAAGGATGGAAAGGCGGCAGCAAGGAATATCCAAACAATTACGATTATAAGTTTAGCGGTCTTGTAGATGTCCGTACAGCAATAAGAAGATCAATTAACGTAGCGGCGGCAAGAATCGTTGCTGAAAGGGTCTCAACCGATTATGCTGCAGAAAAGCTTTTAGAGATGGGAATCAGTACCAGTGCCTATGTGAAGGATAAGTTTCCATCCAGTCTGTCATTGGGAAGTGATGCCATAAACATGATAGAAACCACTGCAGCTTATGCTACTATAGCAAATAAAGGTATATACCAGAGACCTATATCGTTTACAAAAGTTATAGACAAGAACGGTAACGAAATTTTAAGCAAGGATACCATACAGGTTAAAAGGGTTGTTTTTAAGGAAAGCACAACTTTCATATTGACCGATTTAATGGAAGAGGTAGTTAAAAGCGGAACGGGAAGAAGTGCCAGGTTGTCCAAGGCCATGCCGGTTGCTGCAAAAACAGGTACGGTAAATGATTTCAAGGGTATATACTTTGCAGGGTTTACTCCTTATTATACCGCGACTGTCTGGATAGGTCATGATCTTTGGAAACCCCTTGCTAAAGGCACTCAGAGCGCCAGGTATGCCGCACCTTTATGGAAGGCAATCATGGATCCAATACATCAGGATCTGGAGAATAAACCTTTCTATGATAAGGTTCCGGATGGTGTAGTGAGGGTTACGGTATGCAGCAAATCCGGGAAACTCCCCAACGGGGATCTGTGTGAAAACGATATAAGCGGGCATGGTGTAATAACCGAATGGTTCCCAAAGGAAGCGGTACCGAAAGAAAAATGTGATATGCATAAAGAAGTCAAAATATGTAAGTTCTCCGGCAAATTGGCTTCGCCTTACTGCCCTGAAGAACATATTGCTAAAAAGTCCGTCATAGTGATTCCTGAAAACTCAGTACTTCGCAAGTTAAGCGATGCTGAACTTGAAAAATATGTTCCCGGAGCATTCAAGACATCGTCAGATCTTGAAGGGTTAAACTATGAGAATCCTGAAGACAGAGAGTATTTCTGTCATTTGCATACCTCTGAATGGCAGGAATCTGAAAGTAAAAGAGAATCTCTGTTACAGCAGGTTCAGGATCTTATAAATAAGGTAAAGAATAACATGAATAATCCGGAATATAGGGAGCATTTGACCAATGATATGCGCAATAGGCTGGAAAAAGCAATTGAAGACCTGCTAAAGAGCATTGAAAAGATCGAATTAAAACCGCCCGGTGATAACGACGAACCTATAAAGGAGCTGCCGAAATTTGACTCGAAAAAGGTGGAGGAAAATATGTCAAAACTGTCAGAGCTAAGTGACAATATATTCGACGCCATAAGAAGAAAAATAGAAGAGGAAAATAACCAACCTCCGCCACATGAGCATGATAACAATGATAGAAATAATAATAAAAAAAATAACAACAACAATTTTGAAGACTAGCAGTTCTGCATAGCAGTAAAAAAAGGGATGCATCCTGGCATCCCTTTTTCATCTCTTCATTCCAGGGTTAAACAAAACAGCTATCAGGTAGCCAAATACTATTGCGGCGGTGATTCCTCCGGCAGCAGCTTTAACACCACCTGTAAACGCCCCAAGAACCCCCATTTCATCAACCGCTTTTATAGTTCCCTTTGCCAGTGTATATCCAAAGCCGGGCAAAGGAACAGTAGCTCCCGCCCCGCCAAATTTAACTATGGGTTCGTAAAGTCCAACCGCCGTAAGAATAACACCGGCAGTAACAAAACTAACTAATATCCGTGCTGGTGTTAAACTCGTTTTATCAATAAGTATCTGACCTATCACGCAAATTAATCCGCCTACAAAAAATGCCCTTAAATAATCCATATTATCATCCCCTGTTCATATCTATGACAACTGCATGTGCAATTGATGGAATGGATTCTCCCTGTTGGACGCTTGTAGTACTCAGCAACGCACCGGTGGAAAGCAGCAGAATACGTTTATATTTACCCTCTTCCATATTTTTTAGGATATGAGCTCCAAACACCACAGCAGAACATGCGCATCCACTTGCTCCTGCATGCACATCCTGATCATCACTGAAAATTTCACATCCACAGTCGATAAATCGATCGGCTATATCATATCCCTCTTTTTTTAACAGGTCAATGGCCAGATCCCGACCAAAAGAACCTAAGTCTCCCGTTACGATTAAATCATAGGCATCCGGTCCCTGTTGTGTATCTTCAAAGTGGGCTTTTATTGCTGCCGCTGCAGCAGGTGCCATTGCAGCTCCCATATTGTTAGCATCGGTAATACCATAATCAATAACTTTTCCGGTAGTTATATAGGTGATGTAGGGCGGCTTGTCATCATTGGACAGTAAAAATGCGCCTGCACCGGTTACCGTCCACTGTGCTGTCGGAGACCGTTGGGCGCCCATCTCCAGAGGATATCGAAACTGCCTCTCAGCTGTACAAAAATGGCTGGAAGTGGCGCATAAAACCAAATCGGCATATCTGCCACTTATTGTTATTGCTCCCAGAGACATAGATTCGGTAAGAGTCGAACAAGCGCCGTATAACCCAAAAAACGGTATACCAAGGTTCCTTGCTGCATAGTTGGCGGTTATAATTTGATTCAACAGATCACCACCAAACAGATAATTTATATCCTGTACCTGCTTCCCCGCTTTAGTGATGGCCAACATCGCCGCTTCCTGAAACATGCGGCATTCTGCCTTTTCCCAGCTTTTTTCACCAAAATAATCATCCTTCAATACAACATCAAAAAACTCGCCCAATGGGCCTTCCCCTTCTTTTTTGCCGACTATAGTAGCTCTGGAAAGAATGCAAGGTGGATTTTCCAGTTTTATAGTTTGGCCACCTATCCTGTTTGACATTTCTCTCCCTCACTTTATAAAAAAATATATTAAGCCTACCAAGACCGAAGTACTGATACCATATATCAAGACTGGCCCGGCTATAGAGAATAATTTGGCTCCTACTCCAAATACATATCCTTCTCTCTTGAATTCCATTGCAGGTGAAACTATTGAGTTTGCAAATCCGGTAATCGGTACTACCGAACCTGCTCCGCCATATTTCCCTATATCGTCATAAACACCCATTCCTGTCAAGAGAGCTCCCAGAAAAATCAATATGATAGAAGTAAAAGCGGAAGCTTCCTCTATATTTAGCTGGAAAAAAGTTTTGGCTACATTATTGATAAACTGACCAATGGTACATATTAAACCTCCAATAAAAAAGGCCATTATGCAATCTCTTATCAGATTGGATTTTGGCATCTTCCTCTTTACATATATCTGATATTCTTTTTTTATTTTTTCCTGTCTGACATCCATAAGCATGAACCCCTTTCCTGAACCATCCAATAAGCTTAATGCCCTGCTTTTCCTCTTCTGTTCCTAATACTTCTATCAGTTGCCATTTTTCTTGTTATGGTCTGTCTTTCCTCTTTTTCCTCAAAGTTTTTATCTTCAGGTTTTATACTTTTTATTTGATGATACAGATTCAATTTACTACTCCTTTTTCATTTTTTCATCCTATAATATTATCAGCGATCCTATGGTCTATAAATTTTGCACCTGAATAGGTTTTATCCTGCTGTACGCCCTTGTACAAAAACACCCATAGGAATATGCACAACACCAATGCTATAAATAAAGCAGTTAACATAATAGCTGCAGAGTTTTTGGTCTTTATCTTCATCATATCACCTCATTTTCTATCACCCATACATTCGCTTATTTTTTATTATGTTCTTACATTAGAAATTTATCCAAAAAAGTAAAAAGCCCGATAAATCGGGCTTTTTTACAACATTTTTCTCATTTTTGAAAGTACCTTTCTTTCTATTCGCGAAACCTGAACCTGAGAAATCCCCAGTTCATTGGCAATATCGCTTTGGGTTCTGTCCTGAAAATAACGCATAATAATAATGGCTCGCTCTCTTTTATCCAGCTTTGACAGCATTTCTTTAAGCAAAATTCTATCCACCAGTTTTCCCATTTGATTACTGTCCTGATGTATTTTATCAATAAGCAGAATCGGGTTGTCTTCATCTTCATAAATAACGTCGTAAATAGACGAAGGAATACGGTTTGCTTCAAGGGCATGAACTATTTCTTCCGGGGAGCATTCCAGCTCATTTGCTATTTCATTTATGGTTGGTTCACGGTAAAGTACGTTCTTGAGCCTCTCCTTAACGGTTTGTACCTTAACAGCCAGCTCTTTCAAAGAACGGCTTACCTTAATAGGTCCGTCATCCCGCAAAAATCTTTTTATCTCACCCATTATCATAGGAACCGCATATGTAGAAAACTGTACTTTAAACTCAGGATTATAGTTGTTTATAGCCTTTATCAGGCCAATTACCCCTATTTGCAAAAGATCTTCATATTCATATCCTCTGTTTAAAAACCTTTTAACTATACTTTTTACAAGAGCGATGTTTCCATTTACAAGTTCTTCTTTTGCTCTTGAGTCACCATTTTGTGCGTCTTGTATCAGTTTCAACATTTCATTGTATTCAACCGCTTTCTTCCCGTCATCCTGCTCATAAGCTTCAAATGTATCCATTATTCTCTCCTCAGCTCTTCATTAAAACTACCGAGATATTTTATCAGTTTTACACGGGTGCCTTGTCCTGGAGCGGAGACCACCTCCATCTCATCCATAAATGTTTCCATTACTGTAAATCCCATACCTGAACGCTCTAACTCAGGTTTCGAGGTATATAAAGGTTGTCTGGCTTTTTCGATATCTTCGATTCCTTTTCCATTATCCAATACTTCTATTTCAATCTTTCCAGCATATAGCCTGGCTGTAATTGTTACAATACCGGGACTATTTTCATAGCCATGAATAATAGCATTTGTTACCGCTTCCGATACCGCGGTTTTAATATCTGCAATCTCCTCAAGAGTCGGATCAAGCTGAGCTGCAAAAGCTGCAACCGTTACCCTTGCAAAAGCTTCATTTTGGGACTTGCTTAAGAATTCCAAACGCATTTCATTTATAACATCCACTAACTACTGCACCCCCTTATGTCTCTTAGTGCTGTATCCAGGCTATTATATTTTTTTATGATTTTATACAAACCCGAGACTTCAAAAATCTTATTAATTTGTGGTGTCACACCGGTAACAGCAACAACCCCGCCTCTTTGCGACACCACCTTATATCTTCCTATTAGGACTCCTATTCCGGAACTATCCATAAACTTTAGCTTTTTTAGGTCAAAAACAATATTCTTTATATTTGGATCCTCCAATACACTGTCCACTTTATCCCTTAAAAAATCAGCGGTATGATGATCCAGTTCCCCATCAATATCCACCACTAGGGTATGCCTGTCTTTGCTGCATCGGACTTGCAAAAAAACCCCTCCTTTTATCTACAGCCCTAGTACTCATTTCAAAACACAGTTAGAATATTCTGCACTTAAATGAATTCTCCTCCTTCGAAAATTGGATGTTTATGTATTATATTTAAAAATAATACAAAAATCCCTTCGATTTTTGTCGAAGGGATTTTTGTATTACTCAACCTCTACTTCCTGTATCTCAACTTTTATTGATTGGAACTTATTCATGTCTTGAATTATCTTTCTCTCATCGTCCCAGTCTTTATATTTTTCTTTCTCTTCATCTGTAAGTATGACTTCATCCAGCAGTTCTCTTCCAGTCATGGGTCTATCACTAACATATGTTTGCATTATTGGATTATTTTCAACAACCGTTAAAATAGCATAAACGTATTTCATAGCTTCCTCCAAACCCTTTATGTTTTCTTGTATTCCACCTATAACAGTTTACACTATTTGACTTCAAAATTCAATAACCCAAACCAAGCACACTTTTTTATTTCATCGAAATTTATGTAACAGCAGATATTGTTACGGCAACAAGTTTATCCAAGGGATCCAGCACTTGAATATCATTACCGATCTTTAAATCTCCAATGCGGATGCTTTCACCAACCTTTAAATTACCAACATTTACACTTATATAAGAAGGAATGGTATTAACGCAACCCTCTACATTAATTGTCTCGATTTGCCGCTGCAGGATAATACCTTTTGATTCCAATTCGTCTGTTCCCTCAAATTTCAACGGAACGCTCATGCTGATCTTTCTATTATCAGCCGCATCCAGAAAATCAACATGAATGATTTCTTTTGTAACAGGATCCCTTTGAACATCTTTAAGTATTGCCCATTTTACATCATTCTCTATAGCAATTTCATATAAGGCGTTACCTCCGATTCTTGCAATTAAGGCATTTAATTCTTTTTTGCTGGCAGTTAATTTTCTGGGCTTTTCATCCCCGCCGTAGTATATTGCCGGAACATATCCATGTTTTCTCAACTGGTTTGTATTGATATCGTCTTGCCTTGGAGACACATTTAATTTTTTCACCTGCATCGTATCATCCTTTCGATATTTGTATATCTATTATTTTCTCCAATCTTTAAATTTTTAAATACTTCGCATACAACAAAAAAGCAGTGGATATTTCCACTGCAAAACTAAAAATTTGTACCGTTATCAATTTTTTTATAACAGACCGGAGCAATCTACCAACGGAAGAATCTTCTTCTCCTTCTTCGGAAGAGTTCCGTCAACAGTACGATAGCAATAAGGTCTCTTAAAATAGGTGTTCTTCGCCGTTCAAATTGAAGATTTTCAATTTCTTGCTTTTCTTTCATTTTTGCCCCGGCATATTCTTCGAGCTCTGGCATTTCCTTTACGCACATATCATAACACTTATTTATCATATCTTCTATGTGGCTATGACTGGGATAAGGGATATATGGATTATCCATCTCATCGCATACCCTGCATACATACGGGTATATTTTATAATATATATCAGGATACATTACAGGATAAGCCATTCCCTCATGATACTCGGGTTCCATCCAGGGAAACATATACCCGTACCTGTCCTGGTACTCTAAAGGATAATAGCACCAAGGGACATATTGCATATCACCATAATCATTATAACCATAATTCATTCAGATTTACCTCCCCCCATGTATATATACATAATATGGATAGCTTTATACTATAATATGAGGAAGGTAATAAAATGGTTCACATACTATTTATGCAGAACTTTTCATCTCTTCTCTGGTTATACTTATTATTTGATCAAGCTCATACTCATTGAGGGTTTCCTTTTCAAGCAGAGCCATTGCAACAGCTTCCAAAATGGGTTTGTTCTGCACCAATATATTTCTAACCGCTGTATAATATGAATTCATAATATCTCTGCTCTCTCTTATAATCTCATCCTCAACCTGGCGTATGCCATTATTAAACAGCACATTATAAGACAACAATCCTGAGCCTTTACCCATACCAAATCTAGTAATCATATCCATTAATATCTGAGTTGCTTTCTCAAGATCGTTGGATGCTCCGGTGGTAATATTTTTTTCACCAAATACTATTTCTTCAGCAGCCCTCCCTGCAAGTGCAATTTTTATACTATTTTCCATATCGATTTTTTTATAATACATCCTGTCAGGAGGAATACTCATGCTGAATCCACCTGCTCCTTTTGTACTGGGAATTATTGTAACCCTGGAAACTTTGTGTTCAGGCGCAATTATTCTCGTAATCAATGCATGACCAGCCTCGTGAAAGGCTGTGACCCGCCGGTCAAATGTATGGATAGCGCTTCTGTCCTTCTTTTCAAGGCCTGCTATAACAATGTAAAACGCTTTGTCTATATCTTCCGGTTCTATTGTTCCGCTGTTTCTTTTAGCTGCAAGTATTGCTGCTTCGTTTAACAAGTTTTCTAGTTTAGCCCCGCTGAAATACACCGTTTGTTGGGCTACCGCATAAAGATCCACATCTTTAGACAGCGGTTTATTCTTGCATTGTAGTTTCAGTATTTCATATCTTCCCTTTACATCAGGTAATCCAACCTCAATATGTCTGTCGAATCTGCCGGGCCTCAATAAAGCGGGATCCAGTACGTCAAGCCTGTTGGTGGCACCAATTACCACTATACCCTGATTATCCTTAAACCCCGACATCTCGGCCAACAGTGCATTCAGGGTTTGATCTCGTTCATCATTGCCTCCTTCGAAACCTGCATCCCTTTTTTTGCCCAGCGCATCAATCTCATCAATAAAAATTACGCATTTACCGCTCTCCCTGGCTTTTTTGAATAAATCGCGGATCCTGCCTGCTCCTACTCCAACATATATCTGTACAAAATCGGACCCGGAAACTGCATAAAAAGGTACCCCGGCCTCTCCGGCAACAGCTTTTGCTACCAGAGTTTTTCCCGTTCCGGGAGGGCCATACAGAATTACTCCCCTGGGAAGTCTGGCTCCATAACGTACGTATTTTTCAGGATTTTTTATAAAATCGATAATATCCCGAATACTTTCCTTTACCTCATCAATACCTGCAACATCATTGAAAGTAACTCCGGTCTCCCCTTCAGGATGCGCTGATATGGAAGAAAGCTTACCCATACCGCTTTGAGCCTGTTTAACCGATCTGTTTGACAGAAAGTATATAAGCGCACCAAAAACACTTACAGTCAGGATAAAGCTGCCCGCATTCATAAGCTGTCCTTCCCGGCTTCTTTCATCCACTTCGATATTCTTTTTTAACAGCTCTTCCTTAAAACCTTCTTTTCTCGGATTATCGGTAATAAACTCTGTACCGTCCATGTATAATCCGTTTAATATATCCTTATCCTGAAGATAGATTCTTTTTACCCTTCCTTCATTGACAGCCTGAAGAAATTCATTATATGATATTTTTTGAGGCCCGGGTTGAAAATAAAGAAATACTAAATATGCAATTATCAGTAACATCCCTATTCCAAGCCCCAATATTAACTTTCTTTTGTTGTGCAAAATAACTCACCCCTAATTTATTGACAAATAATCATTTATATAAATCAACAAACTTTGCGTTGCAGCATATAATAAAACACGGCAGTCCAATATAATATATATCACAATATATATTATAGTATATATTATTGGTTAAGTCCACACCTGTTTTTCTGTATAATACATATTGAAACAGGTAATATAAGATTTATCCATACAGTGCTTTACAGCATATGAATTATAATCATTGATTTTTGACAGGTTTTATGTTAAAGTATACATCGGCATGTATGATTACCAAACTGCCAATATAATATCCACTTAAAGGGTTGGGACATCTGCTGATCTAATTGCCCTTCGCAGGGCTGGAGCATCAGTTGTACTAACCTGCCCCCGTAAGTGGATAAGTATATTGATAGGGGGGATTCATATGGATACCTATTCAAGACATTGTATTCTGGAGTTATGGGAGTGTGACAAGGAGCTTTTAAATGACCTTCAGTACATGGAGAGAATTATTACCGACGCGGCGCTGGAAGCAGGTGCAGAAGTTCGGGAGGTTGCCTTCCATCAGTTTGCTCCTCACGGAGTGTCCGGAGTTGTTATAGTTTCAGAATCTCACTTAGCTATCCATACCTTTCCTGAACATGGATATGCGAGTATAGATGTATTTACTTGCGGCACCCGAATAAATCCAAAAAAAGCTGCAACTATTATCGCAGATAAACTGGATGCCAAGCGTATATACGAAATGAATATCGAACGCGGACTGGGCCAGGTGTCCGTGGTTGATAATTTTTGAACATCAACAAAATCATTAATAGCAGTTTAAGGACTCCTATATAGGAGTCCTTTTTTGATATAGTTTAAACTATTGATTCATTGGGAATAATAGCAAAATAAAATGTTAATTTAGCCCGGGAGGTTATTCCACATGAATCAATATGAATCGATACCTTCAAGAATGAGCAGAAAAAAAAGAAAAAATCATAAACATATATATCGAAATATTTTTATGGGCTTATTATCCGTTTTTATTGTATTATTAATGGTCTCATCTGCATATATATCAATCATCATAAACAGGTTGAAAGATATAGATTTAAGTAAAATTGAAAATATCAAACAATCTTCCTTTATATACGATGCAGATGATAATCTAATAACAAGCATTTACGGAATAGAAAACAGGATCAACATCCCTCTTTCTGATATTCCCCAGCATGTGCGTGATGCATTTATTGCTGTAGAAGATATAAGATTTTACAAGCATCATGGGTTCGATATAAAGCGGATGTTTGGCTCTCTGCTTCAAAATATAAAGGAAAGAAGATATGCTCAGGGAGCAAGCACAATAACACAGCAGGTGGTGCGAAACAGCTTTCTTTCTCAGGATAAGACTTTAACCAGAAAAATACAGGAAATTTATCTTGCCCATCAATTAGAAAAAAAATATTCAAAGGACCAGATTCTGCAGATGTATCTTAATCTGATATATTTTGGCAAGGGAGCATACGGCATCGAAGCCGCGTCAAGGCTTTATTTTGGAAAATCAGCAAAAGATCTGTCGGTTGCAGAAGGAGCCCTTCTGGCAGGAATACCTAAAAACCCTTCAAAATATTCACCGTTTATTAATCTGTCCCAGTCGCTGAGCAGAAAAGATCTGGCCATAGATCTGATGGTATCCAATGGGTATCTGACTGCTGAGGAAGGCAGCAAAGCCAAACAAGAGAAGCTGGTTTTTGCATCCCCATCCAATAGAAATTACCCATATCGTTTTTTTATGGATATGGTTTTGGAAGAAGCTGCTGAAATCCTGGGGGTTAGTGAAGAAGAACTGTTTACAAATGGATATAGAATTTATACTTCTTTGGACAACAATCTTCAAAAGTATGCTGAAGAACTCTATGCAATGGATGAGCTTTTCCCAAAAAGTCCATCAACAGGTTTATCCTGTGAAAGTGCACTGGTAGTGTTGGATGCCTCATCAGGTGAAATACGGGCGTTAGTAGGGGGTCGTGAAGGGGTAAATGATAATAACGTTATTAGAAAGGGTCTTAACAGAGCAACTCAGGGGCGCAGACAGCCCGGCTCGGTTATAAAACCTCTGCTTATATATGCACCCGCCATTGAACATCACGGCTATACTCCGGTCACATTTATATTGGACCAGGAAACCCGGTTTGGAAGCTACAAACCTTCCAATTATGATGGTAAATTCAGAGGATGGATCACTTTGAGATACGCACTTGCCAATTCTATTAATATCCCTGCCGTTCGGGTTCTTCAGGATATCGGTATAAAAAATGGTATTTCATTTGCCGAAAAAATGGGAATACCATTCGCCGATGAAGACAGAGAACATTTGGCCATTGCCCTGGGAGGGCTTTACAAAGGGGTCACGCCTATTGAACTGGCGAGAGCATATGCAGTTCTGGCGGATAACGGAAGGTATAAGGATTACACCACAATTCGTCGCATAAAAAATTCATATGGTATAGTCGTTTATGAATCAAAAAATAAGAAAACACAGGTAATGAGCGAAGAAACAGCTTTTATTATTAGTGATATACTTCAGGACACGGTTGAAAGCGGTACTGCTACCAGGCTAAAAGAGCTTAACATGCCCCTTGCTGCAAAAACCGGAACGGTACAGCTTCCCGAAACCAGCGAATTCTCAGGGATAAATGGTTTGAAAGATTCCTGGATCGCCGTTTACAACCCTCAATATGTTGTAACAGTGTGGATGGGTTTCGATCAAGTAAATAAAAAACAATATCTTCCACCGGATGCCCTGGGAGGAATAAGACCGGCAGAGATTGCAAAAAAAATATTTGGATTTCTGTACAGGGACAAGAAACCCCCTGTCTTCCAAAAACCCTTTAAGGTAGTAGAGGCTAAACTTGACGCAAAAGCACTGTGGGAACAAAAGAAGGTACTGCTGGCATCCCCATTTACTCCATCCGGGTATGTTATAACTGAATACTTTACTCCCGAGACAGTGCCGGCCCAGCAATCGGATTACTGGGTTATACCGCAAACCCCGGCTGACTTCAGCGTATCATTAAATAGCATCGGATTGCCGGTTATTTCATTCAAACCTGTGGACACATTTGCTGTATATAATGTCTTCAGGCTGGAAGAAGGACACGACACTCCCCTTCATGTCTACAAAATTCACTCAGGCAAACTTGACATGGTGGAATGGACTGATACGCTTGTTAACCGTGGGAAGAAATACAGCTACTATGTAGTTCCGATACATCCGGAGATAATCATAGAAGGCCAGCCGCTGCAGGGTGCCCCTACCCCAACCCTTTCGGTAGATGTACCATTACTTTCTTCCGGGCTGGATTCAGCAAATGATGCTGCTCCCAGTAATGATAATGATGAATTATCTGAAAATCATGATGTTCCCGAACCGGACGACAACCTGCAGCTTGAAATAACCCCGGATCGTTTACAGCAGGAACAAAGAAGGAAAAAAATTAAGCTGGAATTACTGGATTAGCCCAGTCTCTTACTGATTGGAATCCAGCTCGGCCAGCTTTCTTTCTATATCTTCTCTGCTTATAGTAGTTAACGGATTGATATTACAGTCCAGAGCTTTCAAAAATTTTTCCTTTGCCTTATCGTTATCCCCCTCTTGCTGGTATATGCATCCCAGGTGATACAGAGTTGCAGCCTGATCGTCCTTTATAGATTCGGCCTTAAGAAAATACTTCTTGGCTTCATCAATTCTGCCCATTCTGTAATAGGTTTGACCCAGATTATCCAGTACAACAGGATCTTCATCATCATAATCCAGGGCCTCCAGATTATAGTCCAGGGCTTCCTTCATATCCCCTTTTTCAATCAGCAAATATCCCAACGCACCATAAATCCTCGAGTTTCTATATTTTTGATGAAGTTCTTTCAGCATTTCTATTGCGGTATCAATTTCACCCAGCTTCCAATAAGCCAGGCTTAAATTCATTTTTCCCATGTACCGGATTTGTTCTTTATACTCCCTGTTAAGAAGCACATCCCTGAAAACATCCCTGGCGTCCTTAAATTCACCGCTTTTTAAGAGTATAACACCGTATGCCAGTTTGTATGATGGGTTTGTCATGTCTTTATCCATACCTTTTTTATAGTAAATCTTTGCTTTCTCCACATTACCTCTTATGTGATACATGTATCCCAAAAATCCATTGATGTTTCCAATAAAACCCATAGCAAATCATCCTCCTCTAAAATCCTTTTTCTATAAGCCATTGGGCAATTTCATCCAGCATGTGTGCCCTTGATCCTTCATTAACATTCAGATCGTACAGGGATTTTGCAATATCCCTTGAATTGAAAGCACATCCCTCCATTGCCTCGGGCAGCATATCAATGAAAGCTTCATCCATGGCATCAGAGTACACCACAGCTTTGTTGACAATACCGTTATTTACCACAAATCCTATCTCAATACCACCCCAGCCGAAACGGGTACTAATACTTATGTTAAACCTGGGTGTTTCACCGTAACGCCATTCCCAGGAAGCATACTTACGGTATAACTCCTCAACCTTCCGTCGATCTATGTTGTTCATAGACAATGTTCGGGCATTGCTTCCGTAATACTGTTTAAAACTATCTACTATGGATTCCTTAACATCTTCTATAGTTATATTTGGTTGGAGTTCTTTCAGATTAACGACTCTCGAACGAATTGATTCAATGCCTTTTGATTGGATTTTTTCCTTCGCTACCTGCAAGTACCTCGTCATCTTTTCTCTGTCAACTGAAATCAGTATGGTTCCATGGTGCAGAGCAGCTTGTTTTCGGTAACAAAAGGCATTGCCTGAAAATTTCTTATCACCAATTGTCAAATCGTTACGGCCGCTGAACCGGGCGTCAATTCCCAGTCTCCTGACTGCTGACAATATTACTTCCAGCTGAGCCGGGATGCTGTATTTTTCTCTGTCAACCAGAAAAGAAAAATTTAAGTTACCTAAATCATGGAATACGGCACCTCCACCGGAAATTCGCCTGGCCAGCTTACCCCCCTCTTTTTCAATCAAGTCAACCCGGCATTCCTTCCACGGGTTCTGATTTTTGCCTACAACAACGGTATTCTGGTTCTGCCACAAATAAAGTATACACTCATTTGACTGCACCTGCTCCAGGAGATACTCCTCCACTGCTAAATTCCACCAAGGATCAAATGTGTTGGTAATAAGTATCCCTGTTTTCATTATCCCAATCCTCCTGTAGACAGCTCATCCTCTTCCATTATATCAATTCCATGGTTTAATAAAGATATAGTTCATTATATCATATGCTTGTCCCAGGATCTATAAAAAGCAAGGCAATCAATTGATGTATACAAAAAGTATTTCCTATTCAAATGCAAATATATCCAGGGCTTTGTATGTAGCCCAATCTACATCATGAGTTACAGGGAGGCCATGATCCTTTTTAAACTTAATAAGTGCGCTTTTCATACCTTCACCATAGATACCGTCCAAACTACCCTGATAATAGCCTTTTTTCTTTAATCTTTTTTGAACTTCCAGGACATGGGAACTGCGATCTCCCGGTGAAAGAGTTTTGAGCTGGCTGCCCAGGTTTCCGAAAGGTCCTCCGTAAACAACTACTTTTGTCCTGTAGGGAACTAATGAATATAGTTCTTCCACATCCTTGTTTCTCATACGAAAACATCCCGCTGATGCCCTGTATCCTACAGAACCGGGTCTGTTCGTACCATGAATACCATATTTTCCCCAGGGAACATTCAACCCCATCCATCGGGTTCCAAAACCCGAGCCCCAGTTACGGGCTTTGGTCACTATCTCCCAAACGCCTATCGGTGACGGAGTTGTGGGTTTCCCCTGTGCGACCGGATATTGCTTTACCAACTGATCTCCATTGAAAAGATATAACATTGATTGGGTTAGATCTATGAATATATTATATTCTTCTTTATTAATATGACCATTGTCATTACTAATTGCCGTGATAGCTGCGGTATGGTTGTTAAGGTTATAATTTTCCATTGCTATGTAAAGGAGGATGAAAAATACAATATAAAGCAGTGTTAATACTTCTTTGCCTACTTTTTTTACTGCCATTTAAACACCCCCTATTAAGCTCATTATATTCGTTCATTGCTTGCTTTAGACCAAACTGTAAAGCACAGCAGCCTTATTTTTTACTATTGTTTATGTTGATAATAAAAAAAGCGGCTAAAAGCACAACAACATAAATTGCCTCCACCATCAGAGGTGGGGGCAATTTATGTTGACAAAGCAACTTCAGTTGCCCGATTGCCTGCGTTTAATGCAACCTTTTCTTTACAATAACATAAAAGTCATTCCCCTTGCCGCCATACGATTTATAATCATAACCCATGCTTTCCAATTCTTTGAGAAGTATTTCTTCCTCATAGGAATATGCTGATTCAAGCCGGATTGTGACTTCATCTCTGGGGGACATTTTCTGTAGGTTCTCCCTTAAACGCTTCAGGTCGCTTTCTTCAAGCACTACTCCCAAATCAATTGTAATATTGGCCATAACAAATCCCTCCAAATATTTTATACTTAAGCGTGCAGGCCAACTTAAGAACTATTATCATAGATTAAATATATATAAACTTCTTTAAATCATTATAACCATAAGATATAAACCGGTCAAATAAAAAAACTGTTCCAGCGCATCAAATGCTCCAATAAAATTATTTTATTTATTGCAATTTTTTATATAATATTATACCATCATAATTGATCCATAAAATACGTTAATTTTGGAGCTGATACTCTTGATAAAAATACTGATAGTAGATGATTCAGCGTTTATGCGCGTAAAAATCCGTTCCATAATTGAGTCGCAACCAAACATGCGGGTAATAGGGGTTGCCCGCAATGGGTTTGAAGCTGTTGAAAAAGTTCAAACTCTTCAGCCTGATGTAGTAACGATGGATATCCTAATGCCTCAAATGTCAGGAATCGAAGCAGTTGAAATGATTATGAAGGTACGTCCCACACCCATACTTGTAATCAGTGCCTTAACACGGGAAGGCATTAATGATACAATAAAAGCTCTTGAAAAAGGTGCTGTTGATTATATACAAAAAGATCAATTGCAGAAAGATATTCTTATCGAAAAAATTAATGCCGTAGTAAAAGGGGGAATATTACCCCCTAAACAACCAGAAAAAAGCAAGCCAAAGAACCGAGTCTCACCCTCTGAAGTGTTGACGAAAAACAACATCTCGATTGTTTGTATCGGAATCTCAACTGGCGGTCCAAAAGCACTGGCAGATGTTATCCCTAACATCCAGCCAGCGATTTCTGCGCCAATTGTTATAGCTCAACATATGCCGCCGGTTTTTACTAAATTCCTTGCCGAACGTCTTAGCGCTATATCTAAAATACCCGTAATGGAATTAGAAAACAATCAACAGCTTCTGCCTGGTCATGCATACATATGTCCGGGTGGTATGAATGTTGCTATAGAAAATATAGGTACTGCTTCTCTTTACCCGAAAGAAAAATTCAATTATACCTATTCACCATCGGTGGATTTGCTCATGCAAACAGCAGGCCAAACATACGGCGCCAATACCTTGTGCATTATCATGACCGGCATGGGATCTGACGGCCTGGATGGGATAATGGAAGCGAAAAAGCATGGGAGCTATGTTATTGCTCAATCTGAATCCACCTGCACGATCTACGGTATGCCTAAAGTCATAATTGATAATAAGCTTCATGATGAAATTGTCGATCTGGAAGATATAGCAGACAGGATAAATGCCCTCTGCTCTGCTTAAAATCATTATATCCTGCTGTAAAAGAAAGCCCTCACAGGTTTTAGATTATATCGTTGGGGCATTATTATCTGTTCTGTACTTCCAACGAATAATACTCCATCAGTATGAAGCGCATCATGAAACTTATGATATAGCTTAGCCTTTGCTTCTTCGGTAAAGTATATAATAACATTCCTGCAAAGAATTAAATGGCAGTTGTCTGGGAACGGATCTTTGAGCAGATCGTGCTGTCCGAATTCTACGCAGGCTTTTATTCTGGGATCAAGAATGTATAAATTATTACGACGTGTAAAGTAATCCAGCAAGAATTCCTTGGGCAGCGATCGAATGCTGTTTTCAGCGTACACACCTTCTTTAGCCTTATTAATTGCTTCATTATCAATATCGGTAGCCAGTACGCGGATGGAGCTGAGAGGAAGAAATTTGCTCAGCAGCATTACAACTGAATAGGGTTCTTCACCGGTAGAACAGGCAGCACTCCAGATCTTGATATTGTTCTTATATTTGTCCAAAATAGACGGCAGGATCTCTTTTTCCAACGTTTCCCATTGAGCAGGATTTCTATAAAATTCCGATACATTGATAGTTATATAATCAATGAACTGGAGCAGTTTTTCTTTATCACTTTTTATTAAGGCATAATACTCCTGATAGCTGTTACAACCATTACGACTTATGAGAGAATCAATACGTCTTTTCATCTGCCTCTCTTTATAACTGGATAAATCTATATCTGTTAAACCTAAAATAGACTGCTTGAACTGCTCATATGTCCAGTTCATATTATCCCCCTTTGCTGATTCCTGATATTTTGAACATGTCTAGCAGATCATGGTGTTTTGAAATAGTGTAGCATACATCGTAAAAAAAAGAAAGTCGTGAGACAGATTCACGACTTCATTGTAAAGGGGGTCTCAATGTATTTGTGAGGTCAGTATTAGTATGAACCTGTCTATAGATATTATTCATGTATTCAAAAAAAAAGCAGCCAGTAAGCTGCCATTATATATTTTTAAGTTCATCCGGGAAAAATTCACCTAAATTAACCGTCATTTCTTCCTGTTCCTCCTGTACAATCTCTTCCGGAAAGTCAGGCTCTGTCTTTTCCTGACGGTCCGGCAACGCTTCTCGGATACTAAGGCTTATTCTTCGCTTTTCAGAGTCAACGTCCAATATTCTCACTTGTACTTCTTCATCCACTTTTAGAACATCTTCAACTTTATCAACATGTTTGTCGGATATCTGAGATATATGCACAAGACCGTCTACGCCCGGTTCAAGCTGGACAAATGCGCCGAAAGTCGTTATCCTGACTACCTTACCTGATACAGTATCCCCTACGGTATATTTTTCTTCTACATTATCCCAGGGATGAGGAATAGTCTGTTTATAACCCAGTGATATCCTTCCCCTTTCCCGATCAACTGCCAGAACTTTAACTGCTATGGACTGTTCCTGCTGTACCACCTCACTTGGGTGTTGGACATGTCCCCATGACAGATCTGATATATGTATCAAACCATCCACACCGCCAATATCAACAAAAACACCAAAATCAGTCAGCCTTTTTACAGTTCCGGTTATTATCTGGCCTTCTTCTATGGAGTCCCATAATGCATTTCTTCTGGCTTCTTCCTCTTCCTCAAGGATGACTCTTTGAGATGCGATAACTCTGTTCCGGCGTCTTTCAAGTTCAATAATTCTGAGGCGCAATGGAGTGCCTATCAAAGTAGTTAAATCTTCTATATATCTGGTTGATAAATGAGAGGCAGGTACAAAAGCACGTATATCACCTATCCTGGCTATAACACCGCCTTTCACTACTTCTGCACAGACACCTTTAAATTCTTTTTTGTTTTTAAAACCATCCTCTATCATCTTCCATCTTCTTCTTTCTTCAATGGCTCTTCTGGAGAGGAGTACATTACCTTCACCATCATTGACTTTTACAATCTCAACATCGATGGAATCACCTTCATGCCACAATGTTTCTCCGGTATCGGGATCAATCAATGTCAATTCATCTATAGGAAGAATACCATCTGATTTGTATCCGACATTTATAATTACTTCTTCATCGGTGATTGCAATTATTGTTCCCTGAACAACCATGCCGGGTCTTAATGATATAACTGTTTTATCGTAATTCTCAATGGTATTCATCTCTTCTGCTGATTGCTCTTCTTCCGTTACAGACTCTGACTCCGGCTTTTTTTCATCGGGTTCTGTACTTTGTAATGATGTCGTCTCTTCCTTTTCATTGTTCTGAGTCAGCTGCTCTGTTATTTCCGTCTGTTGATCAGGAGCCTTCCCTGCTTCTTCATTGGAAATAACCGTTTTTTCCTCTTCAGATATATGTTTTGCCTTTTCTAGTTCATTTGCCTTATTCATTTTTTCAATAACCTCCTTAATGATCCAATCAGGAGTGGAAGCACCTGCTGTGATACCAACAACATCCCCCGGATCAAATAAACTTATATCAATATCCTTTGCTGTTTCAACTGCAAAGGTTTTGTCGCAATGCGTCTTACAGATGGAATAAAGTTTTTTTGTGTTAGAACTGTTCTTCCCGCCAATAACTATCATAACGTCAGCCATTTTGGCAATCGACTCGGCTTCCATCTGTCTTGTTGATGTTGTCCCGCATATTGTATTGAACACCTCAGGCTGTTCAACCTTTTCATGGATTATTTTCAGTATGGCATCCCATTTCTTTTGTATCATAGTGGTTTGAGCAACAATACATGCCTTATGCAAAGACGGCAGTTTCTGGGCTTCAGCCTCATCGTTGACAATAAAAGCTTCATTATTACACCATCCATTAATTCCAATTACCTCAGGATGCTCTTTTTCTCCAACTATGATAACCGCATAACCTTGTGAATGATACTCTTTTACAAGGTTATGAACCCTTTTGACATAAGGACAGGTAGCATCCACTATATTTAACCCTTTGCCAGTCATATGCTTATAAACTTGTTCCGGAACACCATGGGATCTGATTATGACGGTGCCGCTGTCTATATTATCAATATTATCTTCAACTATAACTCCCTTATCTTTCAGCTCTTCAACGACTTCAGGGTTATGAATTATCGGGCCGTAGGTATATAGCTTTTCTGCCTTATCAAGATGATCATACACCGCTTCAACAGCCCGCCTGACACCGAAACAAAATCCAGCATTTTTAGCAACAATAATTTTCAAATTAATAGCTCCTCCCGATAGCTCTTTAAAACCTCTTTATCTGTAGTTAAGCAAACTGTTAAGAGCCTGTCCCATTTTATCCGCCATTTTTTCAAGCATTTCTGTATTTGACCTTTTTTCAAAGTATTCACTAAAATTTATAGGTTTTCCAATCCTTACCGTTATCGGCTTAAAAGGTTTATAGTTGCCTATAATGGCAACTGGAATAATATTTGCTTTTGATTTATGGGCAATTGATGCAATCCCGTGGGAAAAAGCCTGCAATGTGCCGGTTTTACTCCTGGTCCCCTCAGGAAAAATACCGAATACCTTGCCCTCTTTAAGCACCTTCAGGGAATGCTTTATTGCCGAAAGGTCAGCCGTTCCACGTTTTACAGGGAAAGCCCCAAGTCCTCTAATTATAGCAGCAAGTATGGGATTTCTGAACAGTTCCATCTTAGCCATAAAGAAGATTTGTCTTGGTATTACACAGCCTATGAGCACAGGATCCAATGCAGATATATGATTCGAATATAGAATAATCTTCCCATCCATAGGAAAATTCTCCAAACCTTCTATCTTGGGTCTGAAAAGCAGATATATTATAGGTCGTATTATAGCCCTGGCGAATTTATAGAACAAACACTACCACCCCTTGTTTCAGGCAAATATATCGGAAAGATGTGAACAAACTTCATCTACCACCTCTTCAATTGTTTTATCTGTGGTATCAATCAGTATAGCATCCTCTGCTTTCCGCAACGGCGCAAATGATCTGTTCATATCATTCATATCACGCTTTTCCAAATCCTTCTTTATTTCGTTAATATCCTGTGTATAGCCTCTATCAATCAATTCCAACCATCGTCTTCTGGCTCTTTCATCAATAGTTGCTGTTAAGTAGAATTTTTTATCGGCATTCGGCAGTACATAAGTGCCAATATCTCTTCCGTCAACTACCAGTGAATATCTTTGTGCTAATTCCCGCTGTATCTCCACCAGCTTCATACGAACCTCCGGAATAACAGCAATATCTGAAGCTGCTATGGATACCTGAGGAGATCGTATCAAATCCGTGACATCCTTTCCATCTACATACACGAGCTGCCGTTCCCGTTCATAGGATACACTTAAATTTGTAGATGACAGCATAGGAATTATCTGTTCGGGATCCTTGCAATCCAATCCCATTTCAAGTGCTTTCAATGCCACAGCCCTATACATGGCCCCTGTATCTAAATAATTTATATTAATTCTTTTGGCAACGATTTTTGCAATTGTGCTCTTTCCTGCGCCCGCAGGTCCATCGATTGCAATTGATATAGTTCGCATTTCCTACTCCTTCAATATCACAATTTTGCAAGATCTGGTCTAAGATTTACTGCTCTACCCAGATATATATGCTTGGGCTTTTTATCTTCCCGCCGTTCCACATGGATTAGCACCCTTATGCATTTATCCAAACTGCCCTCAACATACATTTCCTGACAGCAAAAAAGCGGGGTTTCAACCATCCCCAGTTCCCTGGCTGCGACAGCTGGATATGCAGCATCCAAATCCTTTGTAGCGGTAAATATAATGCTTATTATATTACTGATGTCCAAATCGTTAGCATCTATGATGGTTTTCAAGAGCTCTTTAGTCTTATCAATAATTTCCCTTTCACTGTTTTTATCAACAGTTATTGCACCTCTGATACCTTGAATACGCATATCCATATACACCTCAATTACACTACCCGATGTCCCAGACCAATTGCAACATCATTCAAATGAAGCATTCCTATTCCGAAAAACAGCGCTACACTAATATGATCATCATAACGGGCAATTCCAACTTTACCACCAACGTTAAGCCCTATTGCTTTGTTTACAAGTTGAGAAATAGCTTCTCTGGTTGCTCCAGCAACAGCGCCTTCTTCAGAATGGGTGTCCCGTATAACACCTTCTCTCTTTGCGGCTACTACAGCCCGCTCGACTATTTTGGTAACTGATGTGATAAATTCGCCTCCAAAATCCACTGCAGCTGTTGCTATTCCATCTCTATGGAATTGCTCCTTCATGAATCTTTCCTCATCCCTGTCTTTAGTAAGACACATCAGAATGGCAGCCCTCGCCACTTCTTTACTTCCATACAATTCCATAATTATCCTCCAATAGCGTAAAGATCCATGACACCATTATAGTTCATGTAAGATGCCAGTTCAAGAATCTTTCAATAATATATTATTATGCTTATATTTTGCCTACCATTTTAAATGGCAAGTGTCATTGTGCAGTATCAGCACTCCTTCATCCGGTATAGCCTGTATTATCGTTAACCCTGTATTACTCTGTTTTATCTTTTTTATGAAGGATACAGGTAAACCTAATAATTCTGTTATCAAAATTTTCGAAGTCAGTGCATGAGAAACAACTAATATTCCCTGTTCTTTTTTTATGTTTTGCTTTTTTATCAAATCTATAAAATATTTTATCCTTTGCTTAACACGGTTTATACTTTCACCATCAGGGGCACAAAAATCGGGATCTTTATACCATTGATCCAGCTGACCTGGGTAACGCTCCTCTATCTCTTTTAGGGTGTAGCCTTCCCATCCTCCAAAATTGGCCTCCCTTAGGTAGGGAGTAACTATGTAATCTCTGCCAATCTCATCTCCTATGATACTGGCAGTTTCAACAGCACGCTTTAAATCGCTGGAATATATAAATTGAATCGGCTCATTTTTCAACCGCCTTGCCAACTTATTTGCCTGATCTCTTCCCCTGCCGGTCAGCGAAATATTCTTTACACCCTGAGTTTTACCGGCATCATTCCATTTAGTTTCACCGTGTCTTGTTATATATATAAACACCTGTAAGCTACCTTCCCTTAAGTAGAACGGTCCTTGCTAAGATAAACCTGATAATTATCCCATATCTTTTCCAGTTCCAGAAAATCTGACGAAATATCGGGTTTTTTCCGAATACCCACAGCCACAATAAGAGCATTAATCAGACTCAACGGAGCCACCAATGAATCTACGAAGGATGCCATATCACTTCTCGCCAGCAGTATATAGTCGGCATATGAGGTCAAAGGTGATAGTATCGCATCGGTAATAGCTACAATTTTAGCACCTTTGCCCTTGGCAAAATTTACAGCTTCCACAGTCCGCCGTGCATACCGTGGAAAACTAATCCCTATTAACAGATCCTGGGGACTAATATGAACCAACTGTTCCAGTATATCATTAATCCCTGATGTTACCAGCCTCACATTATCAAATATGAAGCTTAAATAATAGCCCATAAACTGAGCTAACGGAGCTGCGCTTCTAAGTCCGAGAATATATATATTCCTGGCTGAAAATATGCTTTCAACAACTTTGTCAAAATCGTCTTTATTAACTTCTTCCAAAGTCAGGCGAATATTGTTCATATCGGCTTTTAATACGCTTTTCAGAAGAGTGGATTCGTCAAGATCTGATGTCATTTCTATTCGTTGCAGGGTAGTTAATTTATTGCGTATCAATTCCTGCAGGGCTTTTTGCAATTTTGGATATCCATCGTATCCCAGCATGTTTGCAAACCTGACGACTGTTGATTCACTGACACCCACCTTATTCCCAAGTTTGGATGCAGTCATAAACGCAGCTTTTTCGTAGTTGTTCATTATATACTCCGAAATCAGCTTCTGCCCTTTGCTCATTTTTTTGTACTTCTCGTTAATACGATACATCAGATCCTGATTTTCGTTTGACATGATTAGCCTCCTCATTATGCAATTTAGAGATAATTACAGATAAAAAGTATATACTTATTTTAGCATATTATGCCGCTTTTGCAAGTTATTAAAATTGCATTTGCAAAATGTTCATTTTTTATGACTCAATTTCATAAATTGTTATATTCATCATTTCGTCATTATTTTTACTTAATCCAAAGATTAATCCTTTATCCTTTAGATTTTTATTCAGAAAATCAACTATTTTGTAAAGATCGGGAAAGGACTTAATTTTTAATACTGCCTTTATATTATGTTCATTCAGCATATCTTATCGCTCCCCCAGTTTTTTAAAAACGTTAAATGTCAATTTTATTTGAATGTTGAAACCATTTGTTTACATTTTCAATATAAGAATGCAAAGTTAAATCAAAATGTATGGGAGTTACTGCCACATAATTATTGGCTACAGCTGTAATATCCGTATCCATTCCATCTCCGTTGGCCATATCATCATCAATAGCTTCACCTGTAAGCCAGTAATATGGCTTGCCTCTTGGATCTAGCCGTTTAATATAATTCTCAGCATATCTGCGTACTCCTAATCTGGCAGTTTTTATCCCTTTTATTTCTTTCTCTGGAACAGCAGGCACATTAATATTCAGGATAGCCCCTGATGGCAACCCATGTTCCATTAATTTCTCCGCTATCTTAACCGCCACTTTCCCGGCGAAAACATAATCATCAGAGTCATAGGATACCAGGGATACTGCAATAGATGGCAAGCCCAGAATAGCGCCCTCAAAGGCAGCAGATACCGTACCGGAATAAAGAACGTCGGTTCCAAGGTTTGGTCCCCTGTTAATGCCGGAGATAACCAAATCCACATCTCTTTCCATTACTATATCGTATCCAATTTTTACACAATCAGCAGGAGTTCCATCTACTGCAAAAGCTCTGATATTTAATTTAGGAAGATTTACCGGTTTAATACGAAGTGGTTTATGAAGTGTAATAGCATGACCGGTAGCGCTCCGCTCATCATCGGGAGCAACCACCGTAGTCTCCCCTATTTCGCTCATGCTGCTGGCCAATTGTAATATACCTTTAGAAAAAATCCCGTCATCATTACACACCAAAATCTTCATATGCTTCTCCTTAGTTTTCATATTTAATTTTAGCAACTTCCTAATCATTTTTTACAAAAAAAACGCTTAAAATAAATAATCAGTCACATGATGCCAACTATGCAAATATGTTTCAGGATATGCAGCCTCCTGCTAAATATATTATTGGCAATCATCGTTTTAATTATATCATCAAAAGGACCGGCTCTCAACCTGCACTGTGAAAAAGACAAATAAAACTTAATATTATGGACTTAATACAACAATACTAATTTAAAATATAAACTACCATAAGGGGTGAATGTTTTGATTCAGATTGACGATGCGGGAAGCGGAAGTCTTATTGGCGGCACATGTATTGGTGCAATGCGGACAGAAACAATGGAATACGTATATAGCTTTATCCCCGTTGAATATTATTACGAAAATGCGTTTGAAAACAAAGCATACATTGCAAAATGTGAAGACATAGTCTACAAATTAATTTCTCAGTTAAACCCAGTTAAGAACGAAGAAATTCAAATATGCCGTGGGTATATGTTTGATACAGTAAGACGAACATTGGCAAAAAAGGGTTACAATGTTCACAGCACAAAGATCCAGAACCCGTTACAAACTAAAATCGAAAAAACATTTCAGAATTATGCCCTTAATCTGGGAGTTCCCGTCCAGTACGTAAAATATACCCGGTATCCTTTACACTTCCATAGAATCCTACGCTGGGTCTATGCTGATTACGATAACCGCTACCGGCTTTGTAAAACCGGCTGGAAAAGCTGGAAAAAATACGGTAATCTTGATATTGAGATAGCTGAAGACATAATTTTTAATAAAAACTATATCTGTCTTAAATGTGGAAAAAAGATAAAACCCGGAAGCCATGTCAGGGTTTTAAAATACACAAGTAATTGTCCCAATATAATCTACCTGCATAAAAAATGTTAGGCGTCCGCTAAGGGACGCCTTTTGACAGCCTGTTTAAGATAATATGAAGACTTAATTATACAGGATGTACTTTATTCTCCTCATCAAGCAGTGTGCTGTCTATATTATATTTTTGCGCCTGACGATACTTAAAGAAATTCATCGCAACCTGCGGGAACAAAGCATATGAAAGCACATCTTCCTCCTGCTCCATATATGCTTTTATTTCATCGCGGTATTTATCCAAAGCAGGTTCAAGATCATCTGCAGGACGATAGGTGATTGGCTCCTCATCGCCTATGATCTTTTTACGGATCTCCTCTTTTATTTCTCCTGGAGGCCGTCCGTATTCACCTCTTACATAAGCCTTTACTTCGGCGGGAACCATCTTGTATCGTTCACCGAATATAACGTTTAATACCGCTTGTGTTCCTACGATCTGGCTTGTTGGGGTAACCAAAGGAGGATACCCTAAATCTTCACGTACCCTTGGTACTTCTTTAAGTACTTCGTCATATTTATCCAGCTTATTCTGCTGCTTCAGCTGGGATACCAGATTGGACAGCATTCCTCCGGGTACCTGATACAGCAGCGTATTTACATCCACCGACAAGACCCTTGGATTAAGCAAGCCTTCACTTAAGTACTTCTCGCGCAATGGTCTGAAATATTCGGCAATCTGGCTCAATAAATCTAAATCCAAGCCTGTATCATAAGGAGTATCCTTAAGAGCAGCCACCATCGGTTCGGTTGCCGGCTGGGAAGTACCAAGAGCCATAGGTGAAATAGCACAGTCTATGACGTCTGCTCCTGCTTCAACCGCCTTCATATAAGTCATGGAAGCCAGTCCGCTGGTATAATGGGAATGTACCTGAATCGGTATCTTTACAGCTTTCTTAAGTTCCGTTACAAGTTCATAGGCATAGTAAGGAGTTAAAAGACCGGCCATATCTTTTATACAGAGGGAGTGGGCACCCATTTCCTCCAATGCTTTGGCAGTTTGGATATAATGCTGAGTATTGTGTATGGGACTTATTGTATACACAACACTGGCCTGAGCATGAGCTCCCTCGTCAATTACTGCCCTGATTGCCGTTTCAAGATTTCTGATATCGTTCAAAGCGTCAAATACCCGGATAATGTCTATGCCGTTGCCTACTGCTTTTTTTACAAATTCTATTACCACATCATCGGGATAGTGTCTGTAACCCAGGAGATTCTGCCCCCTGAGCAGCATCTGTAATTTTGTTTTCTTTAATGTTTTTCGTATTATTCGTAGTCTCTCCCAGGGATCCTCATTCAAAAAGCGGAGACAGGAATCAAAAGTAGCTCCTCCCCACATTTCTACAGAGTTATAACCCACCTGATCAATCAGTTCTGCTATCGGCAACATTTCTTCGGTGGTCATCCTGGTTGCAATCAGTGACTGATGAGCATCCCTGAAAGCAGTTTCAGTTATCTTTACCTTTGCCATGTAAATAGCCTCCTAAATAAAATTTAGTTTTATCCAAACAGATTGAGTAGTACACCTGCTGCAATCGCCGAACCTATAACTCCGGCCACATTAGGTCCCATAGCATGCATCAACAGGAAGTTGGATGGATTTTCCTTTTGTCCTACCACTTGAGAAACACGGGCAGCCATCGGAACTGCAGATACACCTGCAGAACCGATTAAGGGATTAACTTTTCCTCCCGTCAATTTATACATAAGTTTGCCAAGCAAAACGCCTCCAGTCGTACCAAAGGCAAATGCAAGTAATCCTAAAGCAATAATTTTTAAGGTGTCGGGAGATAAAAATCTCTCGGCGGTTGCTGTTGCTCCTACTGTCACACCTAAAAATATGGTAATTATGTTAATAAGTTCATTCTGAGCAGTTTTACTAAGCCGATCCGTCACCAGACTTTCCCTTAACAGGTTACCCAGCATAAGTGTCCCTAACAAAGGCGCTGAGGAAGGCACTAAAAGAGAGCCTACCACAGTTACTGCTATAGGAAATAATATTTTTTCAAGCTTTGACACCGGTCTGAGCTGTTCCATAACAACCTGGCGTTCCTTCTTTGTAGTAAGAGCGCGCATTATTGGAGGTTGGATTATAGGTACCAAAGCCATATATGAATATGCAGCAATTGCAATTGGCCCTAATAATTCAGGTTTCAACCTGCTGGTAAGGAATATGGCGGTTGGACCATCAGCACCTCCAATTATACCGATAGAAGCAGCCGCAGCATTATCAAACCCTAAAAGTCTTGCAAGAGCAAAAGCTACAAAAATACCAAACTGAGCAGCCGCTCCAAGCAGCAAGCTTTTAGGATTGGCAATAAGCGGACCAAAATCAGTCATAGCACCGATGCCAAGGAAAATAAGTGGAGGATATATTCCAAGTTTTACCCCCTCATAAAGGTAGTATAAAAGACCTCCAATCTGTTTAAGCTTCATTTCACCGTTGACCATCTCATATTGCGGTTCTGCAGTTAATCCTGCCAGTGGCAGGTTAGCAAGCATCATACCAAATGCTATAGGTAACAGCAATAATGGTTCATACTCTTTCTTAATAGCCAGATAGATCAAAAACCATGCTATTACTAACATTAAGCCCTGCTGCCATGTCATCGCAGCAAAGCCGGAACCCCTAAAAAAATCCAGTATAACATCAAGAAAAGGTTTATCCATTATATAGCCCCCTTGCCATATCTCTTATTGTATAGCCAGCATTACATCATCTACATTTACCGAGGATCCCTTTGTCACTTGTACAGAAACCACTTTTCCGTCTCTGGGTGCCATGATTTCATTCTCCATCTTCATAGCTTCAAGTATCAAAAGAACCTGGCCTTTCTTAATTTCATCACCAACATTAACCCTCACATCCAGTATGGTACCGGGCATGGGTGCCTTTATGGCTTCAGCTCCACTTGGTACAGGCTGTGAACCAGTCGCTTGCTCTGGAGCCTTTGCCGCTTCAGAAGTTGCAGCAGATTGTGGTGCAGGTGGTGGTGTAGGAGCAGCAGGTGCTGCCGGCGCTGCCTGTACAGAAGGTGTACTCACAACTCCTCCAGTTTGTCCTAACTCTTCTACTTCTACTTCATAGGTTTTTCCGTTTACAGTTATGATAAATTTTCTCATTTTATACTTCCTCCTTAAAACTTAATTCTTATTCTATTTTTTACAGTCTTGAAGAAATCTGCTCCTGGCGGCTGGTCCTATTCCATACAGGTGTTATTGCAGGAACACGTCTTATGGATCTGACAACAATATCGTGGGTAGAATAATGACGAAGGGATGCGGCAACCGCAGCTGTAATAACCGCTACCAATTCCTCAGGTTCTACCTCCATACTGCTCTGTTGAACAGCCCCGCCAGCCAGTTCTATGTTTTGTTCCGATGTAATGTTTTCATCCTTAACACCGGATTCATCCTTCTTCTCTGCCCTACTAGTAACTTTGTGCAAGGCATTAATTAATAGAACCAATCCTATCAAAGCAACGAATACAATCCCCATACCAAGAACCGTAACCTTCAAGCTGGTTTGAAAAATCTCCAATCGTATCCACCTCATTTCAATCTAAACATGAAAAAATCATATACACTAAACACTAATGTTATACCGGTAAATTACCATGTTTCTTTGGCGGCCTGTTCTCACGCTTGCTTTCAGACATTTGAAGAGCGCTTATAAGTCTCGGTCTGGTAGCTTCCGGTTCAATTATATCGTCAACATAACCGCGGGCAGCAGCCACATAAGGATTGGCAAACCGTTCACGATACTCGTCAATCTTCTGCTGCCTTGTTTCTATGGGGTTGTCTGAGTTTTCAATATCTTTTTTGAAGATAATGTTTGCTGCACCTTCAGGACCCATAACAGCAATCTCTGCAGTGGGCCAGGCCATTACAATGTCAGCTCCCAGATGTTTGCTGCTCATTGCGATATATGCACCACCGTAGGCTTTTCGCAAAATAACATTGATTTTAGGAACTGTGGCTTCAGAATATGCGTACAGCAGTTTTGCACCGTGACGAATTATTCCACCGTGTTCCTGTTCAACTCCCGGCAGGTATCCAGGAACATCGGTAAAGGTTATAAGCGGTATGTTAAAAGCGTCACAGAAGCGTACAAAACGTGCTGCTTTATCCGATGCATTTATATCCAGACAACCGGCAAGCTGATTTGGCTGGTTTGCCACAATTCCTACTGCTCTTCCGCCCAAGCGGGCAAACCCTACTACTATATTAGTCGCATACAACGGCTGTACCTCAAAAAAATCACCATTATCCACGACCAGCCTTATTACTTCTTTAACATCATATGCTTTATTAGCATTGTCGGGAATAATATTGTTTAGCTCGGGAACTAATCTGTTTAGATCGTCCTGACAATCATATAACGGTGGATCCTCAAGATTGTTAGAAGGTAAAAAGCTTAACAGCTTCCTTATTGAATTAAAACATTCATCCTCAGTGGAAGCATTAAAGTGTGCAACTCCGCTGAGCTTGTTGTGGGCAAGCGATCCCCCAAGTTCATCCGCTGTTACCTTTTCCCCGGTTGCAGCCTCGATAACCTGAGGACCGGTAATAAACATCTTACTTATATTGTCTACCATAAATACAAAGTCGGTAAGAGCCGGTGAATAAACAGCACCACCAGCGCATGGACCCAGAATTACCGATATCTGTGGTACCACGCCCGACGCCAGAGTGTTGCGGAAGAAAATCTCTCCATATCCACTCAGTGCGTCAATACCTTCCTGTATTCTGGCACCACCGGAATCGTTGATACCTATAATCGGGCAGCCTGTTTTCATAGCCATATCCATAATTTTTGTAATCTTTTTAGCATGCATTTCTCCCAACGAACCGCCCATTACAGTAAAATCCTGGGAATATATATACACCGGTCTGCCGTCGATTGTTGCATAGCCGGTAACGACGCCATCCGCCGGCATCTTTCTTTTATCCATCCCGAATTCTACCGAACGATGCTCCACAAATGCATCTACTTCAACAAAGCTTCCCTTATCAACTAATCTATCGATTCGTTCTCTGGCAGTAAGTTTGCCGCTTTCATGTTGCTTATTGATTTTTTCGGGGCCACCACCATTCCGGATGGCCAGTTTTCTTTCTTGCATCGTAGTTATCTTATTGTGTGCACTCATATTTAACCCTCCAGATCTAAAATAAAATCAAAAAATAACACATAAGGCGCCATTTTTTTATATTCTACATTAAAACCCTTTTTTCCTTCTTAAAATTTATAAAATTTTCATAAATTTTTATATTTATCATCATATCAGCAATAAAATCAATGACAATATCCTAATGACAGTGATGCCTGTCATTAAAAAATTCGCTTATGGATATCACAAAACTATACGGCTGTCCCTCGGCTTTAACCGGTTTGAACCCGATCCTGGTATACAGCGGATCATATCCTGCCCCATTAGTATATAATTCTTTTACCCCCTCTCTGTCCAGTATATAAATAAGCGAACGGATCAGACCGTCAAATAATGCAGCATCATTTTTTGATGAATCCTTTATGACTATGCAGCTTATATATGCCTTATCGTCTTTTATGTAGCCGCTTACTCCTCCTTGTATGTGTTCATCCTGGTCTATAATAACGGCAAACCTTTCTCCGGGTGCCTCTGTTGTCAATAAAGGCCGGAGCTTTTGATCTTTATAAATTGCATCCAAATCATCAAGCTTTATTTTACGGAATATTAACATTGGCTCACTCCTGTTAATCTTTTTAAACACTCCACTTCTATATCACTAAGATACCTCCATTCCCCGGGTTTTAAAGAACCCAGAGTCAGGTTCCCGATTCTGTCCCTTCTTAAGGTACGAACCGGGCATCCTATCGCCTGAAACATCCGCCTAATCTGCCTTTTTTTCCCTTCCTTAAGTACCACCTTAAATGCAGTACTGTTCTTTTTATGCCAAAGCTTCTTAATCCGGTGAGCTGACGCAATTGCATCACCAATATCTACACCGCTCCTAAGCATTTTAATATGTTCATCGGAAGGATGTCCGGATACAACAATATAATATTCCTTTTCAACTTCATACCTGGGATGCATGAGCCTTAATGCCAAATCCCCGTCATTTGTTAAAAGTAAAAGCCCTTCCGAGTCCATATCAAGCCTCCCAACAGGATACACACGCACAGGCTGCCGGCCAACAAGGGACAAAACTGTAGGTCGCCCATGGGTATCTTTAACAGTTGATATATACCCCCGCGGTTTGTTTAGAAGTATATACAAATGTTTATCAGCCAGATTAATAGCCTTACCATCTACAGTGACACTGTCCTTCCGGGGATTCACTTTTACTCCCGGCTCATGTATTATTTCTCCATTAACCTTTACCCTTCCCTGTCTGATTATATCCTCGCATTTCCTTCTTGGCGCCACCCCGCAGTGTGCCATATATTTTTGCAAGCGCATGCATAAGTCTCCCTTACAATGATGATTCATCATTTACGTATCATTTATTCTCTGCCGGATAACATGTTATTATTTATTAATAACGCGCACTAAAATAATAAAACTCCATAATTGCATATTACTTCATAATCATGGACAAACATTTACTTTGTTAATTTTATAACATAATATATTATAGCACAAATTTTATTTTTCGCATCAATAAAATTATTCACTTGAAATAATAACAAAAATGATGGAATAAGATGCATTCACGCAATTTTATTACCATTTATTATAATAAACAATAAAGACGGTGTTCAACCGTCTTTATTACTTAATCTCTTCAGTTGTTATAATTTTTTTGTTTTCTTTTTTTTGACCTATCATGCTTTTAATTTCTTCCAGCAACTGGGGTACCAACTCAACGATACGGTCAGTTGGTGAACTGAATTGAACCGGAAGGAGTCGGATTTTTCCTTCACCTACCACCAGAAATGCAATGGGGTTTACCGAAACACCGGCACCTGTTCCGCCTGCAAACGGCATTGATGATGGAGCACTGTCTCCGTCACTATTATTTTTACCCTGGCGCTGATCCTTGCTCTTTTCTTTGTATTCACCGCCGCCTGCTACAAATCCAAAAGAAACTTTTGATATTGGAATAATCACACTGCCATCAGCAGTTTGTACTGCATCTCCCACGATAGTATTAACATCGATCATTTCCTTTATATTTTCCATCGTGGTCTTCATAATGTTTTCAATTGGATGCCCTGGCAATCCTTTCACCGCCTTTTATTTTTTCTGCTATTTTCTGTATTCCAACAATTATAATATGTCCTAATTTAAAAACGATTATGCAGTTAGCTTCCAGTTCAAAAATCTCCTTGTCAAATACAGGGACCACAATTATACTTTGATTTTCCAAGTTATATATATTTTTGAGATGACACAATATTATAGAAGAAAGGGAGTAAAGGCCTGCCGTCAATAGAGCTGTATGGGCAGCATCACCGGTTCCGATTTGAGCCACCAATGAAAAATCTCTGACTTTTATTTTATCCTTTATGTATTTTAGGTAATTATTATTATCATGAAACGACCGGAATCTTCTTTTTACCAGTTCAAACAAACCCTTATCAAGTACATGGGACTTTTTAAGAGAATAGGTTTTCCTTTTCTCTATTGAATATAAACGTATGTTTTTAAGCTGAAGTTCTTTTCTATATTCAATATGAACAGATCCGCTTAATGTCCGTATAACCAAAAAAGAGCCGTTTATACCCTCCCGAACGGTGATTTTTATCTCCAGCTTAACTGTGATTAAACATATCAGAATAAGAAGTATAGAAACAATAAGCAGAATAAAAAACAAAATCACGAGCAAACACATCCCATATATTTTTTCTCTATTTTTTCACCATATAGAGAAAAAATACATGGATAGCAACTTTATGCAATTTCTTCTTCGTCCAGTGGCGGTAAATCCTGAATACAGGAAAGTCCGAAACTCTTTAGAAAAGTATCTGTAGTACCATAGAGTTTTGGCCTCCCGGGGGCATCCAGCCTGCCTACTTCCTGAATAAGATTTTTTTCCAGCAGTACGGTAATGGAATAGTCACACTTAACACCCCGGAGCTGTTCAATATCCGCTTTGGTTACGGGTTGTTTATATGCAATTATGGTCAGCGTTTCAAGACAGGCCTTTGATAGGCTCTGTTCCCTGTCGATACCGGTAAATTTTTTAATATAGTCTGCATATTCGGGACGTGTAACCAACTGATAGGCATCTTCAACTTTTATTACCAGAAGACCTCTGTTTTGTTCTGTAAAACTCCTGCTCATATCTGCCATAAGCTCTTCGGCTTGTTTTATATCAATATCCAATAACTTAGAAATATCCTTTATAGATACCGGTTCTCCGGAAATAAACAGTATAGCCTCAATAATTGCCATCATCTCGTTTTTCTCCATTTTAATCCCTTCCTCTGTATCATAAAATCTGAGAACGGTTTATGTTGCTTTACTTCTATCCATCCCTTATTTACCATCTCCAGCAGTGCTATAAATGTAACAACTATGTTTAACCGGCTTCTCTTTTTATCAATAAGTTCGGAAAACAACATTTTGCTTCGCCGGTACAACATCACCCTAATCTGCCTTATCCTGCTCTTCAACGATATACGCTCATGTTTTACAGGACGGATTTCAGCAGATGATTTTATATTTTTCGGTCTGTCCAGCAGTTCCAGCATTGTTTTTGCCATATCGTATTTTGTAATATTGGTAAACTTAACATCGGATTCACCAATATCCACAACTTCCTCCGGAAGTTTGCTGTATCTTTTGGAGTAAATCATATATCTCTTAAAAAGTTCATCGCTTGCATCTTTAAATTTTTTGTATTCCTTTAATTTTTCGATTAGCTGTTGTTGTGGATCAACTTCTTCCTCATCGTCTTCAGGAAGCGTTTGAGGCAAAAGTTTTCTGGATTTTATATGTATCAGGGTTGCAGCCATTACTATAAATTCGCTGGCAACCTCTATGTCAAAAACCTCCATTTGATGCAAATAATCCAAATATTGGGAGGTAATATCGGATATTGAAATATCCTCTATGTTTAACTTTGATTTTGAGATAAGATGAAGAAGAAGGTCCAACGGCCCTTCAAAAACATTCAGTTTGACTTGGTATGTCACCCATATACCCCTTCCTTTTTTTATTGCAGCAAAAACAAAACATATCCCTGTAATCGCATTAAGCGGGTATATATCAGGTTGGCCGGTATACCGACAATTATATCAAAAAGCCCCAAAAAGATAAATATAAAGAGAACAAGCAAACCATATCGTTCGTAATTCCAAAAAAACCTTATATTTTTTCTATAAAACAGCTCCCTCACAATACGATAGCCATCAAAAGGGGGTATTGGAATCAGGTTTAATATAGCAAATACTATGTTTAAGTATATTACACGATTTACTATATTCCATAAGATACCTAAATCGTTGACAAACAATTGAATTAGGATAAGTATTATAATAGTAATAACAGCCAATATCATATTTGCAGCAGGCCCGGCAAACGAAACAATAATATTACCCATCCTTTTGTTTTTAAAATTAGAGGGATTAACCTGCACCGGTTTTGCCCATCCAAAACCAAACAGAGCAAACATAATAAAACCAAGCCAATCCACATGAGCCAGAGGGTCAAGAGTAAGCCTGCCAAGGTTTTTTGGGGTAGGATCGCCAAGACGGTGTGCACTGTATGCGTGGGCAAACTCATGAAAAGTAATAGCTAAAAATACCGCAGGTAAGCTTAATAATATCTCAATCAAATTTATACGCATTAAATATTCCTCCATTTAATATTTCATATGTCGTAGATCAACAGAATTTTTTCATCCTGACTTTTCTAAAGCTATTGTACATTATTTCCTGTTATTATGAAACCCCCTATGCTATTGTTTTGATATCTTGATTATGTCACGATAGGTATAATCTGGCAAGGTTTACATTAAAAAATAAAATGGACCGATACCGATCCATTTTATTATACGCATTAATACTTTATTATGCACACAATGGAAATTAAACGTCATTTAATCCCATAATAAAGGAATTGATTTGAACATCCTACCTATCGCTTTCAGTTTTTTTTAACCAGTTCTGGAACAGCTTGCCGAAATAATCAAATACACCTGCAACTTCTACTGTTTCTCCCGCAACTATGTCCACTTCACCTATCTTTTTTCCATTGCTGGTCACCATCAATACACCGATCTTCTGTCCCTTTTCCACTGGGGCCTTTAACGGTTGCTGCAGTTCAACCTCTCGTTTAAAGTCCTTCGGCTCCTCCTTCATCTTAAGCGCTGACAGATTATCTCCTGCCAATCCGGTTATGCTGCTTTTTTTGCCCCCCGTTACAGCTATCTCTTTTTCAATAACCTGGTTTTTTTTCACTACTAATACCGAATCATAGTTTGCAAAACCATAATCCATAAGTTTTCTTGCTTCATCAAACCTTATTTGCGAGCTCGGGGCACCCAAAATAACTGCTATAAGTCTTAAACCTCCACGTTTTGCGCTTGCTGATATACAGTGTCCCGCCTCTTCGGTATATCCGGTTTTTACACCATCACATCCATCATAGAATCTTACCAACCTGTTTGTATTAACCAGCATGGTTTCTCCATCTCTCATATAATCAAGCCAGATTGTGCTCCATTTAAAAAAATCCGGATGTTTGAGCAGCTCTCTGCTCATAATAGCCGTATCATAGGCAGTTGTATAATGGTTATCAGAAGGTAAACCGGTACAGTTGGAAAAATGGGTATTGTTCATTCCCAATTCTTTTGCCCGCTGATTCATCTTGTTTACAAATGCTTCATGGCTTCCGCTGATTTTCTCGGCCAAAGCAACACTTCCATCGTTGGCAGATGCAACAATAACAGCCTCCAGAATAGTTGATACAGGAAATGTTTCACCAACATCAAGAAAAACCGTGGAACCGCCCATGCTTGCGGCATGCTCGCTGACACTGATAGTGTCATCCAATTTTAACCTGCCATCTTCAAGCGCTTCCATAGCCAGTAATAGCGTCATGATCTTCGTAATGCTGGCCATAGGACGTTTTTCATGTGAATTTTTTTCATACAGAATACTACCAGTCTCATAATCCATTAAAAGAGCAGATTTTGACTGTATGTTAAAAGGAAGTTCCTCAGCCGGTTCCGTCAATGCTGCCGCACTAACGTGAGAAGGCAAAAGCAGTAATATTGCAAATAGCCAGGGAAGTATAATGCGTTTCAAAGTATCCAACATCATCCCTCCTATGATAAGAAAGTCATCTGTGATTATGTTTTCCATTGTATAGGAGGGTTATTCACCTAAAAAGCCTGTATTAACTTTGATTGAACATTATATAAGGTTTTCAGTCTTACAAATCTTCAATAATGCTTAATAAAAGTCGTGTAAAACGATCAGCTGCATTGGATGCTGTTTCAATCACTTCCTCATGGGTAAGGGGTTTATCTAAAATACCTGCAGCCATGTTGGTGATACAGGATATGCCCAGCACTTTCATCCCTGCATGTACTGCGGCTATAACTTCGGGGACCGTCGACATCCCTACAGCATCAGCCCCCAGCTTCATTAGCATGGTTATTTCAGCAGGCGTCTCATAACTGGGACCCGGCATCATAGCATAAACACCTTCCCGCAAATTCATGCCCAGTTCCCCTGCTTTATCTGTTGCAAGGCTTCGCAACCTTTGATCATAGGCATAGGTCATATCGGGAAACCTTGGGCCAAGCTCGTCCGGATTTCTGCCCCTTAACGGGTTAACGCCTGTCATATTGATGTGATCCCGTATCACCATTAAATCTCCCGGAGAAAAATCAGGATTGACTCCTCCCGCTGAATTAGTAACTATCAGGATTTCAACTCCAAGCCTTTTCATAACCCTGACCGGGAGAATTATCTGATCTAAATCATACCCTTCATAGTAATGAAACCGTCCCTGCATAGCTATTATTTTTTTATTTCTGTACTTACCTATAACAAATCTGCCAATATGACCTTCTACTGTGGTATCCGTAAACCCGGGAATCTCCTTATATGGAATTATGACTTGCTCTTCAATGTATGCTGCAGTATTTCCCAAACCGGAACCCAGGATTATTCCTATAGTTGGTTGTATATCTATCCTTTTCTTTATAAATTCGGCGGCTCTTTTGTACATACTTAAACACCCCGTTTCATAATTTTCAATTTAACTATCAAATATTCTATCAGACAATAAATGATCTATTCAATATGAGATGTTCTAACCCTTTGTCTGAAAAGACATTTACGAACAGAGCCCTAAAAATGAACGGGACAACAAAAGTTTCGTACAAACCTACAATTAAAAAAGGAATTATTATAAGCAAAAACTTCCATGTATAGGCAGCCATCCTTTGGAATTTTACCTGTTTATTATAGTAGATTTTCCGGTTTTTAAAGCTGTGAATACCATACTGTAAAGATATAATTCCCATAACTACGATACAAGGTACATAGATAAAACACTGAGGGAGAATACAGCTAATAATAAATAGAAAACCGTTAAAACCATAGTAATCAATAAAGAACGCAACTGTAAAACCCAGCAGAAAACCACGGAATCCTACAGTTATCAGCATTAACGGAATACAAACATAGTATAAACCAAAAAACCATATAAAAAATGCAGTTTTTACATTTTGAAGAACAGAGTTCAAATAGATCACAGATTTATTGACATGTGCTTGATTTTTAAGTAAATATGAATGATCATACAGGTATTGGGCTAGATGTTCCTGCCGCTCCGGTGCTATATAATTTATAGTAAAGCCACCTGCAGCAACCCCAGTAATAAACGTAAATATTATCAAAAGGTATAACAATATGTTATTCTCAATATGGAGCATTATATCTGTTTTTAACTTTACGGTATTCAATCTATGTATCCCCCTGTACTTCCATCATAAATCGCTCTAATGATTACTATGAAATTTTTTGGGGTATTATAACCTGTCCCTTTTATAATCACCGGATAAAAGCGATGAAAAATATTTCAGGCCATAGCGTCCCGCGGCTCCTATTGCATAGAAAAATTGAGGTTCTTCATCCAATCCTCTTCCCATCGTAGTCGGATGGAGATCATAATGATATAACGCTTGTTCAATTTCTCTTCCTTCCATAAATACTATTCTATGTTTGCCTGATAATCCGTTTTCTTTTAATTGTTCAATAACCTTATTCCTCTTTTGCCTGTCCATAAATGGTAATATCAGAGGAAGTGAATACTGTACAATATCTCTTAAAACCGTTACAGAATGATGGCTTATCCCCATGTGCCGCTGCCTGATGTCGTTGAAACCCAGCCTTGGTATATAAACGATACTACCACCGGAACCGGCAATTAAATTTGCATACAGGCCAAGCTCCAGTCCGCTGAACCCGTAGACCGTTCCTGTTCCCAGTATGCCGGGTCCCATTGTAACAATAGCAATATGGCAATTTTCTATATTTAATGCCGTCCTTAGCGATGTATAAATGTTTATACATTCATGTTCTCCCCCGAAAGCATTTCCGGTAGTAATGGTAACATCCAGCAAACCTTTATCTTTTAATACTGCAACATTTTTGCTGAAACCTACGGGCAGAGCTCCATGATCGGTCATGATATATGCAATTCTAATCCCGGGACCACAATAATATTTAAAATAAGCACATAATGGCATCAACATACTGTGTAATTCACCAATGTATATCAGTTTGTTATGGAAATCCACCGGATGATCATAATGATTATGATAAGGGCTTTGCTGTTCTTCCGATAGCAACCGCTGCATCTGAAATGGAGTATACTTCAATTTCATCCCATGACCCCGGCTCTTAAAATAAACGCCGGCCTGATTCAAATTACAGATAACAAAATGATACCCTCCCGTACCCAGTCCCAGGCTGGAAGCCGTTGTGTTCAGCAATACCGTATCCCCGATGTTTACCGGCCCGGTAAGAGGGGTATACAAAACCGCCAGCTTACACGGATGATCAACTGTTAGTCTTAATACTTCGGTTTCCTCGCTAATTTTTTCAACTATCTGTTCCACTTTACCCTTCTTAAACTCTATCCATGCCGGTATCTGCATCATCTTTCATCCTCCAAAGTTGATCAATTTGCCGTAGAATGGGAACGGATTCAATTATTTTTGATATTGAATAATATTCGGCAACTATATGTATGGCTAACAGTATAAAAGCCATAATGAATGCAGGGGCCGGAGAAATGTTTTTTATGGTATAATATCCTAATATACCGCCCAGTAAGTTGGCACCGGTATCCCCCAGCATATACTGTTCTCTCATTTCACCTTTTATGTAAAAAGGTATTGCTGTTGCAACAGGTGTAAATATCCATAAATTATTAAACCGGCCAGTTAACAAAAGTATAATAACTGAAATTAAAAAAACTTTGGTCGCTCTGCCGGGTCTGAGATCCATGAGATTTATAAAATTAATAAAGAGTAAAAATATCAGAGTATATATCAGCCGGTAAACAAAATAAGAATGATAATAAAATGATAATAATGTACTCAGAAAAAGAGCAATGATAAGTTTAATACCGCCGGTTGACAACCCCCCTTTTAAAATTACCATCAAATGGCCTTTTATTCCCCTGATTTTTCCGTCTCCAAGTATATCATCAATAACTCCCAATACCACCAGGGATACAACTGCTGTTACAAACCCCAGATAATCAAACTCAATTCTATGGATCAAAAATGGCATGGTGCCCAAAAGACAAGGAAACATCAATGCCAGACCCATACCGGTAACAACCGGACGTCCGCTATAGTTACTGGTATATATACTGTTTGCCGCTAATAATCTATATATCCTTACTATAAAATAACGGGCAGCTATACTTGATATAACAAGGGATAAAATGTGTTCAGTCATGTTCATTATTTCCTCTTGCCACTACCTTTCCGCAAACTTTTTCAATAATACGGAAGATATATCCCGGAACTGCCGGGCTCTGTGCATTATGCCCGCCCAATTCATGCCGGTTACACTATGGGTCATTTGAACATCTATTTCATATATTCTTAAACCACGGTTTATCAAATCTACCGTCATTCCAAATTCTATACCAAAGCCCTTATACCTGAAAAATTCCGGATTTATTATGTCCCGTCTGAATCCCCTTTGCCCCGATAATACTGTTTTCATATCCTTCCCGGTTAGTATTCGAACTCCAAATCTTGATAACCACTTTACCATTCCAAAACCGCTTTTTTCCGGATTATCCGGAAACCGGGCTATTGTTACATCTGCTTTACCTTCACGGATTGGTTGGATGAGCTTTTCTGCCTCACCGGCACTTTCCCCCAGATCTGCATCTAAAAGTAAAACTATTGGACACGATAAGGCCTTTATTCCCTGCAACAGGGCATAACCCTTTCCGTAATTTCTGTTCAGTTTAAGAAGCCTTGCCCCCTCTTTGCTTGCTATTTCAGCAGTATTATCGGTAGAACCATCATCCACCACCAGTATTTCATCTATTGATTGAATATCCCTGAGAGCTCTTATTGTGTATCCTATACGGCTTTCTTCGTTATATGCCGGAATTATAACTCCCACATCTCTTGTTGCCATAAATAATCAGGCTCCTATTCTTTGTCCAGATTAAATTCTTTTATATCACATTCAGGGGTATACATCATCCGATATACCGTCGGGTTCAAATCCATCCCTGTTTGTTTCCAATAACGACACCAATTCCAGCTTTCCAAACTTAGTATCTATGTTTTCCACAACCGAGACACCCATCCTTTTATATTCAGGTATGGCACTACTTCCGACTGATGAAGGCTCCACAGCTATGATCGGTAAACCCAGGTTTTTTGCAGCTTGAATAAGTGCTATATCAAAAAACTGATTTCCATATAGTTTGGTGCTTTTATCACGTCCATTTCCATACAATATGATAATATCGCCAGACTCTTCAGAGTTAATTGAAATATTGATAAGCTGCAGATCTTTAACACGATTCATCAGCGGACTCGTCGAACCATCAATAATACTAAATATAAGTTCTTCGGCAATAATATTATAAAATCTGCCGGTTTCATCTATTCCGTCATTAAAAACATCAGATACGGCTGCTATATCCAATTGTTGAGTATACAGATCGGGTTCAATCACTACACTGGCTTTAATGGCAGCTCCCGCTGACTGCAAAAACTGTTCCAGTTCATAATACATATCACTGGCACTAAAACCTATCATTGCAATATTTATTTGATCCAACCTGTTTTCTGTTAATCTTGAAAACAGATAATTGCACAACGAATCTGCCTGTTCCTTTTCCTTTTCTAAATTCTCAAGGTCAGCTTTCAGCATCTCCGCCTCTTGTCTTAATGCTGAAAATTCATTTTCTATCTGTCGTGTTATCAATATTTGCTGGTTTTCAAGTACATCCTTGTTTTCAAGGGTCACCCCTATTAATATCCCTAAACCAAGAGAAAGAAATATTCCGATCAACAGGATAATATAATACTTTACATGCATCATGTTCTATCACCTAAAAACCAAGCAATAACTTAATTCGTAATGCAAGCAGATGATATAATTCCTGAATCTGTGGTGACATCCGTGCTACCAGAAGTATGGGAAACATGGCTGAAACCAAAAGGGCAGCAATATAACTTGGTTGAATGCGGTTTTTATAGAGTTCGCTTACCCCTTTGGCGTCAACCACCTTATACCCAACCTTCATCCTTACAAGCAGTGTGCTGGCCATTCCTTTACGTCCCTTTTCAAGAAAATCTACCATACTTGTATGGCTGCCAACCGTTACGATGAGCTCGGCTTTATTTTCATATGCAAGAATCAGAGCAACATCTTCACTGGTACCGGCAAAGGGAAATGTTACTGCATCTAAGCCCATTTTCTTAATCCGCTCCATACCCGGACATCTCCCGTCGGGGTAAGCATGAACTATGATTTCATCGCAGTTTTTCAAGCATTCATCACTTACACTGTCCATATCGCCGATAACCAAATGGGGCTTATAACCGAACTCCATTAGTGCATCTCCACCGCCATCGACACCAATTATCACGGGACGAACCTCTTCAATATATGAACGTATGGCTTTCAGATCCTCCAGATAGTTTCTTCCCCTTATGACAATCAATACATGCCGCTTTTCCATCCTGGTTTTTATAGGCGGCAGCATAACAGGTGAAACCACTATTTCTTTCTCTTTGGCTGCATAATCCAATGTGTTATCAATAAAATCCCGTAAAACTTCCCATATGTTTTCCCTGGCCTCCATCATCCTTTTTTCTATCTGCTGCTTATCAAGAATGTTTACTTGGCAAAAGAACCTATCATTTACCCAAAGATAATCCTCATTTATTTCCAAGTAATCATTTTCTTTTATGTATTTAAAAGCTTTTTCTCCTATATTATCAACTATAGGGATGCCCGCATCCAAAAGTATCTTTGGCCCCAAATTCGGATATTTTCCACTTATTGACGGGGCCCCATTTATCACTGCTTTAATTTTCTTATCCACAAGATGTACGGCCGCCACTTCATCCAAATCCTGATGATAGATCACCGCTATATCACCCGGTGAAAGCCGTTTTATAAGATTTTTTGTTTTTTCGTCCTTCTTTGCACGTCCTTTTATCATTTTCAGCCATCCTTATTACTTTTACCATTATTTTTATATTCTGTCTGCTTTATTCTTTGATACATCCTATTACCTATGTTTTACATTGCAACATTAAATATACATAAAAAAATACCTCCAACCAGATAATCTAAGACTATCTGGTTTGGAAGTATCGTCTCAGGAAATGAAAACTTTTATAAGAATCAACGGGCAAGTTTCGCCTTGATTCTCATGCGATCAGCTATCATGGCAATAAATTCACCGTTGGTTGGTTTTCCTTTTTCATCATGAATTGTGTAACCGAATATCTTATTGATTGTTTCAATTCGGCCCCTGTTCCATGCCACTTCAATGGCATGCCGTATGGCCCTTTCAACTCTGCTGGGAGTAGTATTGAATTTTTCAGCTATCATGGGATACAGTTCCTTTGTGATTCCTCCAAGCAGATCCATGTCTTCTATAACCATAAGTATTGCCTCTCTTAGATAATGGTAACCCTTTATATGAGCCGGAACCCCGATCTCGTGAATGATATTTGTTATATTGGATTCAAGTGCTGAACGATTATTATTGCTGGGTTTGGTGCCGGGGGCAGTGACAAAGGATTGAACGGCTTGATTAGCTGCAGATACAGGTACATCAAAATCCGGATCAACATCTGTTGCCAGCTCTCTGATTCTTTTTACAAATACCTCCATATCAAAAGGTTTTAGAAAATAATAATCAGCACCCAGAGCCATAGCTCTTTGAGTAATCTTATCCTGGCCAACTGCCGATAGTATAACTATTTTGGGCCTGCTTTCAAGTTCACTGCTATTTAGCCTTTCCAACACACCTAAACCATCAATATGTGGCATTATGATATCAAGTATAACTACTTCAGGGCTGGTACTGATTATCATTTCCAGCGCTTCAATCCCGTCGCTGGCTATGCCGATAACCTCCATATCTTCTTGTTTCTCCAAATACCTGCGAATGATATCACAGAACTCCTTATTATCATCAGCAATCAAAACCCTAACTCTGTTTTGCATTCCTACTATACCCCCTAATTAATAGAATAATCTTTAAAAAAAACCAAATATTTGATTTCTTTCATTAGATTTCTATTCGACAAATGTTCAAATATCCCTTCTTGTCAAAAATAAAACGATTGTCGCATTACCACTATTTTTGGCGTATACCAGTCAGTTTACAATTTTTTGGCTTTCCTCCAGCATCCATTCTATAAATATTCCGTATCCCTTCTTAGGATCGTTTACAAACACGTGGGTAATGGCCCCCACAATTCTTCCATTCTGAATGATCGGGCTTCCGCTCATGCCCTGTACTATACCACCGGTAAGCTCCAATAACTCGGGATCGGTTATTTCTATCACCATTCCTTTTGAGTTGGGTCGTTGCTGGTAATTAACCTTCCTAATCTGTATATCAAATTCCCTTATTCCCTTGCTGTCAACAGTTGTCAGTATGGTGGCATCACCAACCCGAACGTCATGCTGATAACAAATTGGCAGAGGTTTATTATAATAAAATTCTGGCAAGGACTCATACATTTCCCCATATATGCCGTATTGTGTATTCCTTAATATTTTTCCTATTATTTTCTGCTTTCCGGAGAACACTCCTTTAAGCTCTCCTGGTTCTCCCCGCCTGCCTTGCTTTACATCAATGATTTTAGATTCCATTATCTCCCCGTTTTTTACTGATAGCAGTGTACCCGTGTCCAGATCGGTGATTGCATGACCGAGAGCCCCAAAATAGCCGCTATCAGGATCATAAAATGTTAAAGTTCCTACTCCGGCTGTACTGTCACGAACCCAGATACCCAATCTATACTTTAAATCATGATGATCCCTTACGGGAACTATGTGAGTTTTAAAAATAACGTTTCCTCTTCGTACATCCAGTTCAATCCCGCTGTCCTTTAAACGGTTTACCAGCTCCGAAAGATGCTCAGCGTTTTCTACATAAACACCATTTATTTTTTCAATTATATCACCCGGTCTTAAACCAGCTTCGCCGGCAGGATAGTGGGTATGCCCTTCAGGATCCATTACTTCCGATATTCCTACCACTAACGCACCCTGGGTATATAAAGATACACCAATAGAATTCCCTCCCGGGAATATCTTTTTTGCAGGCTGTACCATTATTCTCATTTGTTTTATTGGTAATACGCCAAAAAGTTTGAAAACCAGCTCTGTATTACCTTCGTCTACAGTTTCAATTGTCAGGGGTTGTTTCATATTAAAGCTTGTTTGCTCTTTTAATGTGCTGCCGTTAAATTTTAGAGCATCCACATTATCCCCTTCTATTTTAACTGAAAAGGGCAGGCCAAAATTGATTATATGAGCATCACCTTCGAAGATCTGCAGTTCAGATGGAATCTCCTTTATGTTTTGAACTAAAGGTGAATAGTTTATTAGCAAAAATAATAAAGTCAATAATATTCCTAATGCCTTTTTTGCTTTGGTATTTACCATGTTGCCCCGTCTCCTGTCCATTAGATTAATTTTTGCTCACAACTTAAGTTAACCTCAAAAAATCTTAATTATACAAGCTATTTCAATGCAAAAAAGGCAAAAAAAGAAAGGGCATTTGCCCTTATCCATTAAATTCAAAATTAATTAATAGCTTCCTTCATTCCCTTTGCCATATCAATGAGCTCCTGAGCATGCTCCAATCCTATCTCACTAATCTCAGAACCGCCAATCAGATTCGCAATTTCTTTCTGACGTCCTTTTTCATCCAATAGATTTACAGTTGTACGAGTACGCGATTCTTCAATCTGCTTCTCTATTTTATAATGAGTGTCGGCCATTACAGCTATTTGAGGAAGATGTGTAACGCAAATTACCTGATGGGATTGTGATAATGAACTCATCTTTTCTCCAACCACACTGGCTATTCTGCCGCTAATACCAACGTCTATTTCATCAAAAATCAGAACAGGAATATCATCGATGCCGGCAAGAACAGTTTTAAAAGCCAACATTACCCTTGACATTTCTCCACCGGATATAATTTTTGCCAGGGGTTTCAAAGGTTCACCAGGGTTTGGAGATATGATAAATTCAATTTTATCAAAACCTAGCGAAGTTATAAAGGAAGCATAATCGGTTTTATCATCCGGGGTTGATATTGATACCTGAAACAACGTTTTTTCCATTCCTAATTGGTTCAACTGTTCAACCACACGTTGCTCAAACATCTTTGCGGTAGCTCTTCTTTTATGTGAAAGTTCAGTACACGCTTCAACTAATTGACTATAAATTTCTTTCTCCTGTCTGGTCAGTTCTTCAAGTCGATCCTGCCTGGTTTCGATGGAAAGCAGTTCATTCTTTAACCTTTCCTGTAATTCTAAAATCTCTTCGATTGTATCTCCGTACTTTCTTTTTAATGAATTTATCAGTAATAATCTGCTTTCAATTTCATCCAGTCTGCCAGGATTATAATCAAAACTATCCCTGCACGACCTGACTTTATCGATTACATCCTCAATTTGGTAATAAATATTGTCAATAACATGGGAAATCTCTGCGAACGTATCATTTAAACTGAATATCTGAGTTAAACGCTCCTTTACAATGGCAACCTGATCAAACACCGCCATTCCATTATCGCTGCCCGAATACAGAATATCATATGCCTCGTTAATTACCTGATTAATTTTTTCAGAATTCTGTAGTAATGCACGTTCCTGTATGAGTTCGTCATCTTCTCCCGGTTTGAGCCTGGCATTTTCAATTTCATTTATCTGATAGGACAGGAGATCCTTCATTCTTTCACTGTCCCTTTCAGACCTGGATATCATATCTATATCGTTTAGTATGGTTCTCCATCTGGTGTACAAGGAGCTTACCTTATGCTTACAACCGGCAATCAGTTCCCCACCTAATCGATCCAGTATTTCAATGTGATAATCCGGATTTAAAAGAGACTGGTGCTGGTGCTGACCATGTATATCCACCAATTTCTGACCTAATTCCTTCAGCACCGACAAAGCAACCGTCTGTCCGTTTATCCGGCATATACTTCTGCCGCTGCGGGACAAATGCCGTGTTAACAATAGACTTCCATCCTCCTGAACGGGTATATCGTACTGTTCCAAAAAAGGTATTACTTTTTCGGGCTTCTTCAGATAAAAAACACCTTCTATCTGGGCAAAATCCTTCCCTGTCTGTATCATGTCTTTGTCGGCCCGTTCTCCGAGAATTAAACCTACTGCATCGATTATAATGGATTTCCCTGCCCCTGTTTCACCGGTCAGTATATTAAGCCCGTCCCCAAATTCTATTGTAATATTATCTATCAAAGCCAGGTTCCGGATAGATAAATAGCCGAGCATGGAGTCACCTCCATATAAAATCAAACTACTTGATTAGCTTATTAAAACGCTCCATAACGCTCAACGCAGTATCACTATCCCTTACCACCACCAGGATAGTATCATCACCGGCAACGCATCCCAGTATTTCTATCCAGTTTAAAGCATCAATAGCGGCCGCTGCAGCCTGTGCATTACCTGAAAGGGTTTTAACAACAATTAAATTGTTGGCATAGTCCATAGAAACGACTGACTCAGAAAATACCCGGATTAACCTATCCCAGTTTTTTGTATCGGTCCTGTTATCCATTGCTGCATACTTGTAAGTCCCGGAAGGAGTAAGTACTTTTATTAGACGCAACTCCTTTATATCCCGCGATACTGTAGCCTGTGTTACGTCAAAGCCATGATTTCTAAGCTCATATGCCAACTCTTCCTGCGTCTCTATATCCTTTTCCTCTATAATTTTCAAAATTTGGGTATGACGGTGCATTTTCATGCTATGAACCACCTCCTTCTAACCCGTCTGTGTCTAACGGCCTTTCAGTTAATTTCTCCCTAAGCACATCAAAAAAGTTATGTTTATTAATCCGAACGAGCTGTGTTTCAACGTCAGCTTTTCCAATATGTATTATATCACCTTTTTTTACAGGTACACCCTTCTGTCCATCTATAGTAAGAAAAACGTCACGGGTTTTATCATCAATAATAATACGAATCAAATCGTTTTGATGCGTTACTATAGGTCGGGCATTCAAAGCATGAGGACATATGGGAGTAAGCAGAAGACATTTCATTCTGGGACTAATTATTGGCCCGCCTGCTGAAAGGGAGTAGGCGGTGGATCCAGTAGGACTTGAGACCAAAATACCATCTGCAGGATAATAGTTTACAAATTCATCGTTAATAAATACCTTAAGGTGGATTATCCTGGCAAATGATGCCTTAGCAATAGCAATTTCATTCAACGCAGTCAATTCAATATGCTCATTGTTTTCTTTCAATATACTGGCTTTCAGCATCATTCGTTTTTCAACATAATACTCATTTGCTACCAATGAGTCCAGGGCTTTATCAATGTCGGAAATCTCTATTTCTGTCAGGAAGCCGAGACGTCCTATATTAATCCCCAATATTGGTATTCCAAAACTACAAGATTGCCGGGCAGCATTTAACAGGGTTCCGTCTCCTCCTAAAACAATTAATATATCGCTTTCTTTGAAAAAATCGTTACTCTCCACCATACTTCCCGATCCTACTATTTCGTATATATCTGGCATAACCAGTGCTTCGAGACCTTTATCACGAATCTTTTTTATAACCAGTCTGGTTTGATCTCCCCCCAGATCTTTTGAGAGATTAGGTATTATTCCAATCTTATTCACGCAGCTCCTCCTTACTTTTTATTCAATAGTTCGTTGTGAGCCGAATCTACTACATCATTAATTTTTTCAACACTAACAGATGACACTTCATCCGTACTTCCCTTATAAAGATGCGTTAAAAACTCTATGTTTCCTTCCGGTCCGGTTATTGGTGAGTGAGTAACTCCCTTGAAAACAACCCCGAGCTGCCGGCATAGTTCATAAAAATCCAGAAGCACCTCCTTGTGAACTTCAGGATTCCGAACTACCCCTTTGCGCCCCACCTTCTCTCTGCCAGCTTCAAATTGAGGTTTAACAAGAGCAATTATATCACTTTCTTCCGCAACAATGGCTTTTACCACAGGAAGAACCAGCTTCAACGAAATAAAAGAAACATCGATTGTGGCTCCCTCAATCTTTTCTGTAAAAACTTCAGGTTTAACATAGCGTATATTTGTACGCTCCATGACAACTACACGCTCATCCTGTCTCAGGCTCCACGCCAATTGCCCATACCCTACATCAATGGCATAGACTTTACGGGCACCGTTGTTTAACAGACAGTGGGTAAATCCTCCGGTAGAAGCCCCCACGTCAATAAATACCTTACCTTTTACAGAAACATCAAACACCTTAAGCGCTTTTTCCAGTTTGAGCCCTCCACGGCTGACATACGGGTTGGGAGAACCTTTAACGGTTATTTCTTCATCGGGGTTTACCAGAAAACCCGGTTTATCAACTCTTTTGTCCCCTACATACACCAGCCCGGACATTATTGCGGATTTTGCCTTCTCCCTGCTTTCAACAAGTTTTTTCTTGACCAGTATAACATCCAATCTTTCTTTAATAGTTGACATATCTTTTCCTTATAAACCCACTTAAAAATTTTTTTATTGTAAAGGCCACGCTATAGGAGTCCAGTTTGAGTTCTTTAATTATATGTTCAACCGAACCATGCGGCACGAATGCATCATTAATTCCCAGATTCAATACCGTAACAGTGAGACCATACATGTTAACAAATTCATTAATACTGCTTCCAAAACCTCCCTGAATAAGGCTGTCCTCTAAAGTAACCCACTTGTTTATGCGTGACGCCATATCGCTCAACAAGGAGCCATCTAAAGGCTTTAATACTCTGGCATTTACTACGCAGGCCTTTATGCCTTCCTTTTTTAGCATATTTGCTACTTTAACTGCTGTATTGAGCATTCTGCCAAAACTAAAGATACAGCAATCCGTACCTTCCATAATGATTTCCCATTTTAAGCTCTGCATAGGACTCCTGTTAAATACGTTATCCGTTTCTATGCTTCCTTTAGGATAACGTATTGCCACCGGTCCCTGCATTGCCAGGGAATAGTCAAGCATTTCTTTCAGTTCTTCCATATTTTTAGGTGCCAGTATAGTCATATTGGGAATATGACGTAAATAACTGATATCAAAAATCCCCTGATGGGTTTCCCCATCATATCCGACAATTCCTGCCCTATCAACAGCAAGTACAACGGGAAGGTTCTGTATGCATACATCATGTAATATTTGATCGTATGCCCGCTGAAGAAATGTAGAGTATATAGCGACATACGGGCGAAACCCGCTGGACGCAAGACCCGCTGCCATTGTAACGGCATGCTGTTCGGCAATGCCAACATCAAAAAACCGGTCTGGGAATTGCTTTTTAAACTCCATCAAACCTGTACCATCCGGCATAGCCGCTGTTATGGCTACAACCCTTGGGTCCCTACGGGCCATTTCCACTAAATGCTTACCAAATGTTTGGGAATAAGTTACTTTACTTTTCTTACATAGCTCGCCGGTTTTTACATTAAAAGGAGGAACTCCGTGAAAAAGTTCCGGATTCTGCTCCGCATAAGAATAACCCCTTCCCTTCTTGGTTATAACATGTATGAGAACGGGTCCTTCGATCATTGTCCCCCGATTCATAACATCAATTAATGATGTCAGGTTATGTCCATCAATGGGGCCCATATAGGTAAAACCCATTTGCTCAAAAAGCATGCCTGAAATAACAAGATATTTAAAACTGTTTTTAAATTTTTCTATCGTATTGGCAAAATATTCACCGATACGGGGTATCCTTCGTAAAACAGAATCCATTTCCTTTTTTAGCCATGCATATCTGGGATTGGACCTAAGTTTGGAAAGGTAATCAGCCAAAGCACCGACGTTTTGCGAAATTGACATCTGGTTGTCATTCAAAACTACTATAATATTTGTTTTAGAATTACCTGCATCATTAAGGGCTTCAAAAGCCATTCCTCCGGTCAGTGCACCATCTCCAATAACAGCTATTACATTATAATTTTCATTCTTTAAGTCTCTGGCTCTGGCCATCCCCAAAGCAACGGAAATTGAGGTACTGCTGTGCCCTGTTTTGAAAACATCATGAACACTTTCAGACGGGCTTGGGAACCCGCTTAATCCGTTATGTTGTCTCAGTGTATCAAATAACTCTTTCCTTCCGGTTATAATCTTGTGCACATAGGATTGATGCCCAACATCCCATATTATTTTGTCAAAAGGACTGTTGAACACATAGTGCATAGCTAAGGTAAGTTCTACAACTCCCAGGTTTGAGGCCAAATGCCCTCCCGTCCGGGAAATATTATCCAATAAAAACTGTCTGATCTCATCGGATAACAGTTTTAATTCATCAATATTTAAATTTTTTAAGTCTTCAGGTGAATGAATCAAATCCAATATCCTGTATTCGTACATCTGCTTTTCTCTCGCTTTCGTAAAATCCCTACGCTGTTTTTTGCTGTTTTTTCTTCTTTTTATTTTCAGTTCTATTAAACAACGCCAAGAAGAGTGCCGTATAGTAAACAACGTCATGAGATTTATTTATAGCTATCGATTTTCCCATTGCTTTGCCGCCTACCGTTATGGCTGCAATTAAACTACTTATTATTATACTCAATATACTTTCTTCAAATAACAGAGACCCCGTCATTGCCGATTTTAGTATAAAAACGCTTCCCGCAGCACCACTGATAATACCGCAAATGTCCCCCACAACATCATTGCAAAAGCTGCTGACCTGATCAGCATTTCTCACCAGACGTATGGCTTCCTTTGCACCGTAAATTTTCTTTGAAGCCATAGATATAAACGGGGTTTCATCAGCAGATGCTACAGCAATTCCAATTATATCAAATATAATACCTATAAGTATAATAACAAAAAGGGTAATCAGAGCCAATACCAGGCTATCCATATTCCGAATTGTAATTTCAGAAACAACGCTAAATATACACGCAATAATAAATGTCAAGACAAATACTTTAACCGGCCAAAAGTTGGATCTCTTATTGTTTTTCCTGCCGTTTTTATGGTTTTTTACATTCTTTTTTCTTTTATTATAACTTAAATCACTATCATCTTTCGACAAGTGTTATACCACTCCAATATAAGTATATTATTTCAAAGCTGGTGGTAATGCAGTGGGTAGACTTTGCGGCTTAAGGTCCAGTAGGATTTCCCGGCATGGTACTTCCCGTCGCCGAAGAAGCGGTTTCCCTTTAAACCATACCTTATCGTGTCGCCAACGATAAAACTGGATCACCACTTAGACCACACTATAATCCCCAATGCATTAAATACAGTCTAGGAGCTTTCCTCGACAGTCACACCAATTTCTAGCCTCTTTTGCAGTATTGGTTTCATACGGCAATAGTTTCCGATCAATGGGCCCTTTTGAACAGAAACCTGATCCATAATCCGCCAATACCACTCAAGGCAGGCTACACTGTACACAGCTTATTAGCCGCAATACAGGTTTAATCCCAAGTAGTAGCTATTAAATAACCACCAGCTTGGGTCTCCACGGAAGCTGGGTCAACGCCCGCATGCCGTTGCGGATCGCCCTTCTTCCTTAACTCCCAGCACCAACCCCCGACTGGGCGTCAGTAGCCAGCACCAGGAACTTCATCGATATGCCCTTGACGGATTTTTAGGCCCGCCTTCAAAATTGGCTGTACTGACTAGAATACTGCACCACCAGCTTTGGACTATCAATTTTATCATATCCGGATTACTAATTCAAATCTATAATACAATTTTGGATACAATAAAACCTAAAATTGCCCCAGCAATAACCTCTATTGGTGTATGGCCAATTAGTTCTTTTAATTTCTCGTGCGGGACGTCTTTCCCGCTATGAATCCGTTCCAGTATATCATTAAGTACAGCTGCCTGTTTCCCCGCCGCCCGTCGTACCCCGGCTGCATCATACATAACAATCAAGGCAAATATAATAGCTATGGCAAATATTGGTGAATCAAATCCATATTCACCACCTACCGACGTTGCCAGAGAAACCACAAGAGCCGTATGTGAGCTGGGCATACCACCCGCGCCAACAAACCTGCGTAAATCCAATTTTTTGTGAACCATTACGGTCCATAATACCTTTAAGGCCTGAGCTATGAGCCACGCCAGGAGGCTGGTCCATAAAATTGAATTCTCTGAAATCTGCTTTATATGCTCCATAAATTCCTCCTATGTTTGGCGCCTCAATATATAATAAGCAATTTCCTTTAAAAATTGTGCTTTTTTACCAAAATAATCTAATTCTCCTACTGCCTGCTCAATCAGTTCCTCTGCCATTCGCCGGGATTTTTCTAAACCGTATACAACAGTAAAAGTAACCTTTTTATGTGCTTCATCGCTTCTTGTTTTTTTACCCATTTTGGCAGCATCACCTGTAACATCCAGAATGTCATCAATAATCTGAAAAGCCAAACCCAGCCTCTTTCCGTACCCTGCAATAGCAGTGTGTGCCTCATTTTCTACGTTTTCCAGTGCAAGCCCTGCTCTAAGGGATGCCTCTATAAGAGCTCCTGTTTTATGCGTATGTATATAATGTAATATCTCCGGTTCCGCAGGCTGCCCTTCCATTTCCAAATCAACCACCTGACCACCTATCATGCCATGGATTCCGGCAGCGTTAGCTATAATCGATGCGGCTTTTATATGATTCAACAGCTTATCAGGATATCTTAAGGAGTTTTCCAAAAAAACCTCATAAGCCATATTCAGTAATGAATCACCAGCCAGCACGGCTATCCCTTCCCCGAACACCTTGTGGTTGGTCGGCTTACCCCTGCGCATATCGTCATTATCCATAGCAGGCAGATCATCGTGAATTAAGGAATAGGTATGAATCATCTCCATACCACATGCTAAATCCATGGATTCATCTAAATCTCCGTCAACCATCTCATGGGCAGAGAGCAATAAAACCGGCCTGATGCGCTTACCCCCGGCAAAAAGGCTGTATTTAACAGCTTCATATATGGTTGCAGGGCAGTCATTGTATCTTTCCAATATTCTTTTTAGTGCATTTTCCACTAAAGTATGTTTCTTACTATATTCTTCCCTAAAATCCATTCGTCTCCCCTTCTAACGGATCAAAAGGCATTTCTTCATATTTATCCCGGTCTTGTGTTAAAATCTTTATCAATCCTTCAGCTTTGTCCAGCATAGCACTACAGTGGGCTGAAAGACTAATACCCCGTTTAAATAATTCTAACGCCTCATCCAACGTTAGATTGTTCGATTCAAGCCGGGAAACTATATTCTCCAGCTCCTTCAAAGATTCTTCAAAAGTCAGTTCAGACACAGGTATTTCTTTATTTTGTTGATTCATCCAACCAATTCTCCTTTTTTATTTTGTAAACCCTGCAATGTGCGCTTCCATCCTTAAAATGGACGCTTATGTCATCCCCTTCTTTAATCAATTCTGTTGAAGAAACAACCTTTTCAGTTGTTTTATGCGTTACAAAGGCATAGCCACGGCCTAGTACTGCCAGAGGACTTAAAACATCCAAAGATACAGCCATTTTTGAAAGCATCTGTCTCTTTTTGTCTATTAAACTGACGCATGATGTATTCAGCTTTTCATAGATCTGATCCAACTGCTGTTGGCGCTGCTGAATCATCCTTTCCGGGTACTTAAAAACATAACTTTTGCTTATGTATTCAATTCTCTGTTTTTTATTATTTATTATGTTCCGGATGCTTTCAACCAGCCGACGATTTAATGATGAAAAAGTCTTTTCAATATGCTCCAGCAAAGGTACGGCCAATTCACCTGCAGCGGAAGGCGTTGGTGCTCTTAGGTCGGCAACAAAATCTGCAATGGTAAAATCCGTCTCATGTCCAACTGCAGATATAACCGGTATTTTTGAACGCCAGATAGCCCTTGCGACAATCTCTTCGTTAAATGCCCACAGCTCCTCAAGGGATCCGCCGCCTCTGCCCAGTATAATTGTGTCAATATCGTCCCTTGTATTTACATAATCGATAGCCTCTTCAATCTGTCCGGGAGCAGCCGGACCCTGCACCAGTACCGGGACCACCAGTATGTCGACATATGGACATCTTCGGTGAACAACATTTATAATATCCCGTATCGCAGCCCCGACAGGTGAGGTAATAACTGCTATCTTTTTTGGAAATGTGGGTATGGGTTTCTTATGAGCAGGATCAAAGAGACCCTCTTTATTTAACCGTTCTTTCATGGCTTCAAAGGCTGCATACAGATCCCCTATACCGTCCTTTTCAATATCCGTCACATATATCTGATACTGCCCATCTCTACAGTAAAGGGAAACCTGCCCTTTGATAATAACCTTTAATCCATCGGCTGGTAAAAACTGCAAATTCATTTTGTATTGCCTGAACAGTACACAGCGAATTCTGCTATGTTCATCCTTTAGAGTAAAATATATGTGTCCCGAGGTATGTATCTTTAGGTTGGAAACCTCACCGCGCACCCAAACTTCCTGTAATATGGGGTCACGGTTCAGTAAGCCGCGAACATATTCGTTTATTTGAAGGACAGAAAAAACCATTCTACTCATTTTTCAATGCTGCCTGCAAGGTATTCTCAAGAAGCATGGTAATTGTCATTGGCCCAACCCCTCCCGGGACGGGTGTAATCCAACCTGCTATTTGTTTCACCTCTTCAAAATTTACATCGCCAACCAGCTTATCTCCGACTCTGTTTGTCCCAACATCAATAACCGTGGCGCCGTCCTTAACATATCTGCTGTCTATGAAATTCGGCCTTCCTATGGCAACAACCAGTATGTCTGCCCTTTTACATATTTCTTCCAAGCCAGAAGTCTTTGAATGACATATCGTAACCGTAGCATCGTTCTGAAGCAGCATTAATGATACAGGTTTCCCAACAATATTGCTTCTTCCGATTACTACGGCATTTTTTCCACGTATCGGTTTTCCCGTTTCCTGGATCAGGCGAATAATACCCTTGGGTGTACAGGGTTCCAGGCAGTCCTGCCCTGTTACCATCCTGCCTACATTCACAGGATGAAATCCGTCAACGTCCTTTTCCGGATCAATTGCATTTATGACCATCACGGGATCGATTTGGGGTGGTAGCGGAAGCTGTACCAATATCCCATGCACGTTCTTGTCTTTATTTAAACTGTCTATGTGCCAGAGTAATTCATCCTGAGATATATTTTCCTCCAATTTTATTATGTTTGAGTTTATACCTACCTGCCTGCAAGCCCTTTCTTTATTTCTGACATATACTGCCGAAGCAGGATCATTACCTACCAGAATAACGGTAAGCCCAGGTGTTATACCGCTTCTGTCTTTTAATTCCCCGACCCTCTGTTTGATACTTTCCCTCAAACGATTTGACAGGGCTTTTCCGTCTATAATATTTGCTGCCATCTAATCCCCCTCTTCCTTAATTTGGATTTCAGATGCATATACTATATTTTACACTGCGTCATGTTTGTATATCTTCAAGCCCAGCAGCGCAGTCCCCACCGCATTATCTCTGGACAATACCGGATCAGCGAAATACAATTTAATATCACTGTCCCTCTGGCTGAGTCTTTTTATTAATTCATGCCTGAGTATTCTGCTGGAAGCTACTCCTCCAACTAAAAGTATATCCTTAAGCTGATACACTTTAATAGCATTTAAAATCCATTTTTCCAGGGTTTTAATGATGCAATTGTAAACAGCTGTCGCTATATCTTCTTTCCTTATCCCCTGTTTCATTAATCTTTGGGCACATGTTTCGGCTCCGGAGAAGCTAACAGTCAGATCCTTTACAGAAGATGGAATGGTAACCACATTTGCCTCTCCTTTTAAAGCCAGTTCTTCAAGCTGGCTCCCTGCGGGAAATCGAAGCCCCATAGACACACCTACCCGGTCAACAAACTGGCCGGCATGCAGATCCTGTGTAGCACCGATAATGTCTATTTCATATGACGCACCATTATCCATGACCTTTAACAGCTCGGTTGTACCACCTGAAATGTGAATTGCCATGAAACCAAGGCTGTCAGGACCTCCGGCAGAAGCTATGCCAGCCTGGATATGACTCTCCTGATGGCTGACCTCATAGTACGGGACTTCCAATATATTGGCAAAAGCTTGTCCAGCCATATGAGATACCATAAACACCGGCATATATGATCCTTTAACCGGTCTCGGGCGGCTGGTAGCACAAACAGCAGCAATATCGCTTTTTGGCTGTACAACCTTACATATTTGCTGTGTAATAAGAGGAAGCCGGTGAAGATGCTGGAACAGCGCTTTGGACTGCTGAAGACCCCTCTTGCCCTCCTCAACCTCTAAAGGAATTTGACTGTTTAATACAATATTCCCATTTAAATCGACCAGTGCAATGGAAGTGGTATAACAGCTGGTATCAAAGCCAAGGATATATTTCATCTGGATTTTTCCTCCGAAACGAGATTGAGAGAACGAACCAGGCTGCCCAGAATCCCGTTTATAAACTTTCCTGCTTTCTCTCCACTGTATTTTTTAGCCAATTCAATCCCTTCGTTTATAGAAACACAGACAGGTATATCGTCGCAATACAGAATCTCACATATTGCCAATCGTAATATCGCAAGATCCACCCTTGCAATCCTATGGAAACTCCAGTCCTTGGCAAAACGTTTTATGTTATTATCAATTTCATCTATATTATCCTCAAATTTTTTCAATAAGTCCTCAATATACATGGTATCACGTTCGTTAAGAGAATACCCGGTTTCTAAGGATAGAACCGAGTCTATATCTGCCTCGCCTGCCAATTCCTTTTGATAAAAAAGTTTCATGGCAACTTCCCTGGCATCTCTTCTGGCCATGCTTTTCCTCCTTATATTGCTATGAATGAACAAAATACCGAATCAAGATCCTGGTTATAATAGGGAGCGATTTATTTTATGCCTGTAGGTAGTATTCTTTCCAAAAAAACTCGAAACTTGCTATCCTTGTCATACAGACTGCCTACTCCAAACCCTACAGCTACACACAAGGCTAAGAAAAGTGAACGCCAGAATCCTACTGTCAACACTAATATTCCAAAAAATAAGCCTATGCTTATTCCTATAATCTTTCCTTTATGACTTTTAATAAAGGCAATCAGACCATCCCGTTCCACAGGGAGTATCCCTCCTTATTCCACTCTTGAACGTTGCATAGCAGCAAGGTTGTCTATAAAAATGTATACTTCCTTTACCAAAATACCCGCGGTTGATTCCACATATTCTTTTACTTTATTCTGAACCGCCGTGCTTATCCCGGGAATATTCACATCCGGCATAAGCTGTATATTAAGCCGTACCCGGATTCCATCATCTTCGGGTATAACGTAACTCTTTACATCTTTTATCTCCTGAAAACCTCTTACCGACTTTTGTACCAAAGCATCAAGAGTGTTAACTGAGATTTTTATCATTCCCATTTCGGTGTTTTTTAGCAGTGTTCCGGTTACCGCCTTAGGTTTATTACGGGAAAATAAAAGCTTAATACTAATCAGCAAAAAAATGAGAGAAACAACCAGCAGTATACCGGCAAATTCCCATCCATACTCAATGCTGTTTATATAATTCTTAATATGTGTTAATGGTATAATACCCGCTGCCACAATAATAAGAAACAGGGAAACAATTATTATAGCAAGTGTATAAAGTGTTAGCAGGATCCTGTCAAGCAATCTCATACTCATTAATGCTCCTCCTCACTAGCTTATAACAAGCAAAATGTAAGTTTACCAGAGCTTTAAATTAACCCTCTGATGTTATAATAGTCAGAGGGTTAGTTTAATGCATATTCTATTTGTTTGCGGTTTCAGCACCCTTAATGTCCTTTTCAAAGCTCACTCCCTGAATATGAACATTTACTTCAACGACATCCAAACCGGTCATCGATTCTACTGCTTTTTTAACGCTCTCCTGTATATTCCAGGCAACTTCAGGTATTCTTACTCCATAATCAACAATTATGTATAAATCAATAGCTGTTTCTTTTTCTCCAACTTCTACCTTAACACCCTTTGTAAGGTTTTTTCTGCCCAGTTTCTCTACAATACCACCTGCTACTGTTCCGCTCATTGCTGATACGCCATTAACTTCGGTAGCAGCCAGACCAGCTATAATCGCTACAACTTCATCTGCAAAAGTAACTTTCCCATAATCTCCCCTAGTTGTATCCTGTACAATTTCCGACAAACTGTTCACCTCCCTTATGTTATCAAACGGAAATCCCTGTTACACCGTCTTTTTATACTGTTATTATAGCAAAATAAGCCATACATTACAAACTTCTTTACTATATTTTTGGTATTATTTTTATGTTTTCAGCAGACTGCCCCGATTCTCGCTTTACAATATCTAAAATTTGTGCAACCTCTTCGGGCTTTAATTCCTGTTTATCGACAATAACATTAACCGAATCCTTATGGAGAATTACAACTGCTTCATTAAAACCCTTTGCTTTTATAAGCGCTTCTATACTGAGCTCTTTTTCCATGCTGTTTGTTATTTCAAGCAGCTGAGCCTGTGCTTCCTTTTTTATCTCCGGATCTGATTCCGGGTTATCCAGAATTTCTCGTATATACTCAATCTCTTCCTTGCGTGTGTTTTCTCGTTCAGCCCGATAACTCACGAAAAAATTAGCTGAACTCACAGGGGTTGCGTCAGCAACACTTACATTTTCATCATCCGAATTTGATTGAGTGCCGATGTCCTGATTTGAAAGACTATTATCCTGTTCAGAAGTTTCAACAGCTTCCCCGTTTCTCAGTACACTCTGGTTGTATACAAGATTTAAGTATCCGGTAATGACCAGCAACACAACCAGAAGCCCCATAACTAAGCTTTTCTTTTTAACAACCAGCATTGACAATCACTCCTTTTATGAATTTGTTTCCATTTCAAAAACCTCAACCTGCTGGGCAGAAACGCCCAGGGCCGTTTGAACCGCTCTCATTAAATCCATCTTAATCCGTATATCTCTTGCTCCTTCAGCAATAACAATTACACCCTTAATCTCCGGTTCAACTTCTTTAACTACCAGAGGTTTAGTTCCTCCGGCATCATTCATTGTTACGGTTTGGCTGTTTACATCCTTTTGTGACACCTTACGGACACCGCCGCCGCTATCCTGTTCTTCTGTTGTGGTTTGAGACTCTGTAATATTAACGGCCGGCACCATCTCTTTGCTGGAACTATATGTTATCATCACTTCAACCTTCCCCGCTCCCTTTATAGATGACAGCTTTTTCTGCAATTTAACCTCCAGTTGATCCTGCTGTGCTTCCTGATGTACCCACTGAACACCCTGGAGCTCTGTGCCACCTTTTTCCTCCGCCCGGGAGGAGGGTTTTTCCATACTTGACGTATACAGACTTACAATAATTGCAATGATTAAAACAGCAATGTATATTTCGATGTTTTTTATGTTTTTTATTTTATCACTGATACGTTTCATGGTATTTTGTTGCCCCACTGCATTCCCCCCCTGCTACTGCCCTGAATTATGTTCAGTTTTATCTGTTGGTTTATAATAAACCTGTATCCTGTCGAAACTGACACCATATATATTTGATATTAGCTCTTTTATCTTTTGCTTCTCTTCAGGATTATCCTGTGAATTGGAAATGACAGAGCTGTCATCCCCAATCTTAATTTTTACAGGCCGGATGTTTTCTTTATTACCATTGCCGATTTCTATATAAACACTTTCGATACCTAAAGGTTCTCTGTTATTTTCATCCGATCCGGAAAGATACACGTTTGCTTTCACCGTTTTGTATCCTGTTTGATTTTTTATCTGTTCTTCCATATGAAGTTCCAGATTCTTTTTAAAATTATTCTTTATTTCGTCCTGTTGCTTATAATCATTAAGTTGCAAATTATAATTCATGCCGGACATGTTCATTATGGCTGAATTTCTGGCAATAAATTTGTTTAAATCAGCCATCTGATTAAACATGTGAAAGATCGGTTTTAACATAACTGCAAGCAGTATTACTCCAATCAGAAAGCGGGCATACTTTTTAACATTCCCGCCAGGCAGGATTAAATCCGCTACAACTCCCAGTATGCTTATAGCAACGATATCAATAATCCATCCCCTGACTAAAGTTAGCATCGATCCACCTACCTTATCATGGTCGTTGCATTTCCAACTCCAATAATCAGTGTTATTATTATAAAGAACATCATAGCCATTCCCGCAACGGTTATTGACAAAATAATAAAGATATTACCAATTTCATTTAAACAATCAGCAATCCTGCTGTCAGCTACAGGTTCCAGCACCGCGCCGGTGAACTTATATATTACCATGATGCATAATATCTTAATCAACGGATACACGCATATAAAGGCTACTACCAGAAGTCCCATGACACCCACAGCATTTTTTATCAACAGCGAACAACCTACAACTGCGTCCACCGCCTTGGCAAATATTCCTCCTACAATCGGAACAAAGGTATCAACTGCAAATTTTGCAGTTCTTATGGATATACCATCTATGGATGCTGCCATTACACCCTGGACTATTAGTGCCCCTACAAACACGGTAAATATAATTCCCAATATCCAACCGCACAAATTTTTTAGCAGTTTGCCTAAGTGGTTCAACTGCACTCTGTCGCTTACATGATTAACCAGTATAATGGCTGTAGCAAACAATATTAGTGGAAATATTACATATCTGACAACGGTCCCCAGCAAACCGACCAACAAACCGATAGTTGGGTTTAATAAAGCCGAAGATGTCATACCCCCTACTGCTACCAGCAATACCAGCAAAACAGGCAGAAGTATCTGAATAAATGACAGCATATTATCAATCGTATGCCGCCCAACCGTAAGCACCGACGAAATGTTCTGTATTATCAAAAGCATCATTATCATGTAACAGCTAAAATGAGCTATCTCAACGGTTGCGGAATTCTCAAAAGAACCATGCATGTTATTAAGTATTCCACTAAAAACAGCCAATACTATAATCTTTGCCATCAGACCCAGGTTCTGAATTATCTCACCGGAAAACATATTTAATATATAAATCCATAGTTTTTTTATATCAAAATCGAAATCACCACTTAACAGCTTTTTTACAATATCTTTTGCACCTGTTTGATTAAAAATCGGGTTATCCTGCGCCTGAATATCCCGTATAAATTTATCGATATCCTTCAAATCAAGTTCATCCAGCTTATACTCAATATTCGCCCTCATCTGCTCCTCTAAGCTTTCAGCATCAGATATGTTTGGCTCAGCGTGCACTTTTACCGGCAACAAAAACAGTATTATTAGCAGCATATAAAATATTTTCATTCCATTTTCTCCTTAAGGAAGTATTTGGAGTATTACTTCAATTAAGGCTGCAAGAATAGGAACCGTTAAACTTAATATAATGATCTTACCTCCAAGCTCAATTTTTGATGCTATGGCACTTTCCCCGGCATCCCTGCAAACCTGTGACCCGAACTCGGTAATATAGGCAATACCTATAACCTTAAGTACGATGGATAAATGCATGGAATCAACATTGGCCCGGCTTGCTATATAATTTAATATATCAACCACAGATATTAATCTTCCTATAAGAAGCATCAAAATTATAATTCCTGTAGTTATACTTATATACATACCTAATTCCAGTTTTTGTTGTTTCAGTATAACAGCAATAACGGCGGCAACTATACCGAGCCCTGCAATTTGAAGCGCTTCCATGTTCATACTTTACTCTCCTCAGTAAAGCTGAAATATACTTTTAATATTGTTGAACAGATTGCTTATCATATCTATTACCATGAGAAGAACCACCACGATCCCCGCCAATGTTACCATCATAGAAATTTCCTCTCTGCCTGCCCTATTAAGCACGTGATTAAGCACGGATACTAATATTCCTATAGCTGCTATCTTAAAAATTATGTCCACGCTCATATATTAATCCTCCTATTTAAAACAATAGAATTACAATTGTTAACCCACCCAACAGTCCAAGACTTTTATACATGTTCTGGTATTTCGAGCATGCGGCTTCAGCTTGTTTTTCCTGATTTTTTAACTGATTCTGTAAAATTTCAAAATAACTGCGCTGGCTTTCTTTATCGCTGGCGCCCAAAACACCACCGAATGCAGTAAGGATCTCAATTTCTTCTGAATTAATATGCAGATATTTTTTGCATACTCTTAGAGATTCTTGCCAGGCTTCCGACACCGAATCACCTGACTTATCGATTAATCTGTCAGCAAACTCGTTAAACAGAACCCCTATATCCTCTTGAACAACCCCACTTATCTTTTTAACAGCTTCGGGCAAAAAAGTAGAATAGCTTATTATCTCACTCTCAAGCTGTGCAAAGGCCAGTTGAAGCGCCCTAATTTGCCTGATTCTTAAAACATAACGGTTTGCAGCCCTAAAACCAATAATTGTTGAGCATACCACTATAATTACGCTGCATATTATTTTTATGCTCATCATATGGGGAAATTACCCTCCTTTTCTATCTGACGGGATCCATCAGAATGTTTTTCATTGTATAGCCGTCATATATCTTTTCTACCGTTCCTACGCCCAGGGAATTACCCAAAACTAAGATCCTTTGAAATATTCTCTTTTCCAGAAGTTTCGAAAGAACAGGCCGGCGGGAGGCATCTTCAATATCACCGCTATGGGCGGTTGTAATGATTTTTATTCCGGCATTTAATGCCTCTTCTATGGCATCTGCATCTTCTGCTTTACCGACTTCGTCGGTAATTATAACGGCCGGTGACATGGCACGAATCATCATCATAATTCCTATGGCTTTTGGACATGCGTCCATCACATCCGTCTGAAAGCCTACCCTGTTTTGAGGAACACCTTGAAAGCATCCGGCAATCTCAGAACGTTCATCCACAATACCGACCTTTACACCGGTAAAACCCGGAAAACCATCGCTTAACTGCCTTGCAATGTCACGAATCAATGTTGTTTTTCCCATCTGAGGAGGAGATAATATCAGGGTATGATAAACCTCTGTTCCCGAGGTGATATAATGCATTATTTTGCTGGCCGAACCAACAACTTCCCGTGATATCCGTATATTAAATGAACTTATGTATTTCAATGTTTTTATTTTTCCATCATCTAAAACAGCTTTGCCCGCCACACCGACACGATATCCGCCTTTTAGTGTGATATACCCGTTTCGCAGCTCCTCTTCTACGGCATATATGGAATAATTGGAAATACGCTGCAGCATTCTTTTAGTATCCTGACGGGTGACAATATACGCACCTTTAGGAGAAAGAGAAGGCGTCCCATCTTGCTTTATGCAATAGCTTCTTCCACTGCTGAATATCATAAGCGGGCGCTCTTCCCGTATTCGAATCTCCTCCAGGCTTTTGGCAAAGCTTAAAGGAATTTTATTTATTATTATTTGAAGGTTCTCCGGCAGTGCTTCCAGTATGACCTTTTTCCATGCAGTATCGTCCTTCTCACCCTCCATAACTCGTCCTCCCTTTTAATAATATCTATGATGCAGTAATAAAGATTATCACAAAAATAAAAAGGAGGCAGCCGATTATTTCGCCTGCCTCCTATCACAATACTGCTGGCATAGTTTCTAATAGACATTCTCTATTGTTTCTACAGTTTCTTTCATTTGGTTATATATCTCCTCTGATTTGGTGCATAACATAATTGCCACATCGGTGCCCTTTCTGTCTATCACATATGACATCAAAATATACCAGTTTAATCTCTTTATAGCATTTTCAATAACATCAAACTGATCTTCGGAAAACATTATTGATATTCTGGCACAATCGCTTAGATACTTATCAAAATTAACAAGAGTGTTACATATATCATCCAGTGCATCCAAGGTAAAAGGAACTTCAGTTATTAACGCGTCAAAGATATGACCATCAAGATTAATCTCAGCTGAGTTACCAACATAATGCCTTGAGCCGTAATAGGTCAGACCCGGCTCCAATACCCTGTCTATATCAACACTGTAAACCTCAATATTTTTATCTATGTATTTTGCCTGATACACAATACCGCCGCCGCCTGCAAAGGGATCAACCATTTTCTTTATCATTGAAGGTAATGCAAGATTAACCAAACACCTGGCATCTTCTACCGGAAGCGCTCTTCTTCCCCGTTCTGTACCATCTCCCCTATATCCATAAACATCTTTTACTTGATTATCGGATCCAATTATTTTGAAACGCCTGTTATGAGGTGATTGTTCTTTATATACTTCTTCGCTTTGTTCATAGAACATCCGAATTGAAAAACTTCTTTTTTTCCAAACAATACTATTATCTTGAGATTTTGAACTGCTTTTTTGCTGATGGTTGTCATAATCTAAAATATAGAATTTATCACAGTAACCAAGGTTTTTTAAATAATTCGGAAGTGCATCCCTGTATTCCTTTAATATAAAAAACGAAATAATCCCCCTGTTTTGACCTAACGGACCATTTGCAATAAAAATGCTCTGCAAAGGATAGGTGCAGCATAATACCTCCATAATTGCCAGATGTTTAGCCTTTATTCTGGAATTCCTTATGGAGCATGCAATTATATCATATTTTTCTAAGTACTTATCAATATTATTTGCGGTTATTTGTACATACTGCATTTTATTCTCCAGGATTTAAATAATTGCGGATTTCCCTATACTGCCCCGCCTTACCATTATAATAAATAAAATAGAAAATATTATCAACATCGTTATCAAATAAAAAACTGGTGCGTTTTACACCAGCTTTTTATTTGATTAAATAAATGCTTAATTCAGAAAGTTGGCTGACCGTTAATCTTCCTCGTCATCTTCATCATCTTCTGGACACTCAGTATATATAGGCTCATCACAGTTAGGACAGGTAATGTCATCTTCCTCCTGGAACATATCTTCATCAAAATACACCGTCTCATCACAATGAGGACAAACAACTTCAATGTAATTGGGTACATGTCTGTCGACATCCTCATCGTATTCCCCGTATATATGACCTTGAATATCTGCAATATCCTCATCTAGGGTTTGTATATATTCGTCCATCTCTTCCTGGGAGGTTTCCAGTTCATCTATAGCATAGACAATATCCTGTAATACATCGATAATTTCAATAAGGATTTTTGCTTCCTTACTATCCTCCTTTTCTAAACCCAGACCTGAAGCAAGCCCTTTGATATACGAAATTTTTTCACCTAAACTGTCCATACAACTTCCTCCCTTTAAAAACTTTTTAGGCTATACAATTACTATACCCATCAGACTCTCTCCATATACTCATCGTTTCTCGTATCAACCCTGATGACATCCCCTGTGTTAATAAAGAGTGGAACCTGAATAACGGCACCTGTCTCCAGTGTAGCCGGCTTGGTTCCTCCGGTTACAGTATCGCCCCTGACACCCGGTTCGGTATCCACAACCGTAAGCTCTACAAAATTCGGTGGTTCAACAGAAAAGGGTGAACCTTTAAAAAATTTAATCGTGACATTCATATTTTCTTTTATGTACTTCATGGCGTCCTCTACCTGATCTTTGTTTAATGGTATTTGTTCATATGTCTCGGTGTCCATAAAATAGTACAGGTTGCCGTCATTATAGAGATACTGCATTTCTTTGGTTTCAATCCGGGCTCTTGGAACTCTTTCGGTAGGATTGAAGGTACGTTCCAGTACAGTACCGGTCATTATGTTTTTTATCTTTGTCCTGACAAAAGCAGCACCTTTGCCGGGTTTAACATGCTGAAAATCGACTACTGTATACACCTGTCCATCAAGCTCTATAGTTAAACCTTTCCTGAAATCACCTGCTGAAATCATAATATAACCCCACTTTCCTAATAAATTTGATTTATTGAGTTATTATGATAATAATAAAAAATTTGCGTCACTTCACAGTCCAGGACAATGTAGATGGTATCTTGGAAATTATCCCATTATCAGGTATAAAATGAACATTTTTAAACATGTTTTCAATTATATCATAATTTTCCAATTGTTCCTCTTCAAACCATATATGGTGAACACCAAGTTTTTTAAATAAACGGGTAAGAAAATCAATAACCTCGGATCCGTTTAGTCTTATAACTTTAAAATGTTTGCATTGCACTTCACCCTGGGTCAGACCGGATGATTCATCCAGTATTATGATATATCGAACCAGTGAATGAATAAATAATATGGCGTTACCACCGTTATAACCGGAGTAGTGGGCCACATTCTCAGGTTTGGTTACTAATGCAGCATTGATATCCAAATCGTTGTTCTCTATTTGCTCCAATAATTTTCCTAAAGATGTCTTCATATGCATACCCATCCTATACGTTTTTTTCGTTGTAGTATCTCCTAAAATAATCCAGCGCTAATTGGTATCCATAAATACCCAGGCCGCTTATCTGTCCGACACATACAGGAGCTATAACCGAACGGCTCCGAAATTCCTCCCGTGCATATATGTTTGAAATATGTACTTCAAGCACCGGAACATCTATTGAAGCAACAGCGTCGCGTATAGCATAACTGTAATGCGTATACGCACCGGGATTTAGAATTATTCCCTCATACCGGCCTATGGCTCCATGTAATATATCAATAAGCTCACCTTCACTGTTCGTTTGAACATGGTCCACCAATATTCCCAGTTCTTCGCCGTACTTCTTCAGCGCCTTTACCAAAACATCCAGGCCGGTATTTCCATATACCGAAGGTTCACGTTGTCCTAAAAGATTCAAATTTGGCCCGTTTATTACCAAAACCCTCATTAGCACTGCACCTCTGTCGGAAAAAATCCTTTTATATATTATCATAAAAGATTATTGTTGAACAGATGATTTTTTTCATCATATATATTTTTCAGTTTAACCGCATCTTCTGCCATCGTTCCCCTGGACTCACAGATAATTATGGGTTTTAAATCCTGCGAAACAAGCACTTCAGCCAGCGGTTCAAAATCGGGACCGTATTGAATATCCTTCAAGGTCCAATGCCTTTTCTCTCCGCCATTGGAATACTCTATCCTGCTGAAATGGCAGTGAAAGTGCCTGGCCCTGTTTTCCCCCAAAACTTCCTTTACCCTGTTTATGATGTTCATGTAATCCTCCCGCGACCTGATGCTACCGCGTCCCATGGCATTTATATGGCCAAAATCCAGGGTGGGTATAAGGGAGTCATGGATCAGACACATCTCCAGCACTTCATCGACAGTCCCCAGCTGGTTCACCTTGCCCATTGTCTCGGGGCAAAGATGAATCCCCTTTTCAATAAATTCACGGGCATCGCTAATAATTTCTTTGAGTGCATCGGCAGCATTTTTAAATGCCCTTCTTCTATCCATTTTCGCAGAAGAACCCGGATGAAAGACTACACGTTTAGCGCACATCCAGTATGCCACCTGTAGAGAATCCAATATATAACGCTTAGTCTTTACTCTTTTTTTCGGATCCTCAGTTGCCAGATTTATGTAATAAGGTGCATGTACGCTTAAAGCTATATTATATTTTTTAGCCGCCTCGCCAATAGCTCTGGCAGTTTTCTCCCGTATCTTTACCCCGTGTGTACAGGCATATTCATAAGCATTAAGCCCCATATCATGCAGCCACTTAGGCATGTCAACGCTCGATTTGTACCCCTGTTCATAAAACAAATCCGAGTTGCCCGCAGGCCCGAATCTTATTATATCGTTATATGCCACATCCACTTCTCCCTCTATGAGTTTGTTTAATTAATCCTGAATAATGGAAATAATTTCATCCACCACCTCTTCGGGGGTTTTATTGTCCACAGATACAATATAATGCGCTTTATGATATATAGGCCTTCGGGCTTTAAGTAGAGCCCGCATTTTCTCCCTTGGCCTGTCCGAAAAAAGCATAGGACGATCTGTTGAGGCCTCAAGCCTGTCCCATAGAGTATTCTCCCCAGCATCCAGAGCAATAACACAGCCTCTTTCTTTCAACAATAAAAAATTAGCAGGATCAACAACCGCTCCCCCACCGGTTGCAAGCACAACATTCGAACTTCTCAGGGCATGTCCAATCGCACGTTTCTCTAACTCACGAAAATACTTTTCACCATACCTGGCAAATATATCAGGTATTGAAATTCCCGCCGTGCTTACAATAAGTTCATCGGTATCTATGAACCGGTATCCGATACGTTGTGAAAGAAGCTTGCCAACGGTTGTCTTTCCTACACCCATAAAGCCTATAAGAATGATGTTTTCATAACGAGCCCTATTCATTGCCGTCTTTTAATCTCCCTTTTCCTCCGGTCTATGACGTGGATTTTTCCTTACCACTTCGGCTGCTTTTATTATAGCAACGGTGACATCTGTCTCAAACTGAATCTGAAGCTCTGCTAATTTTGAGTAAACCTCGCCTTTCCGGGTGACAACGTACTTACTTGGAAGATGATTTAGTGCATAAGCCGCTATATCCATACGACAGATATGACATTGACAGCAGTTTGTGCCGGGAAGTAAGCGATCCAGATGGTGAAACACAACATCTTCCATATAGTTTTTGGGTCGTACTTTCTCATCCAAAAACTCAACCATACAACCCATCTCCTTTTTATATGTTTATTAATTGTATTATACCATGAAAATGGATATTGTTTAACTATTTTTGTTAATTCCACAACATAAAAAGGTTCATTGTAAAATTAAATGCAACACCCAAAAAATTATAGAACCATAGTGAGA
>ERZ773359.174-NODE-174-length-86038-cov-8.089111_pt1 | contig 86038 bp, 63 predicted proteins | sample MGYA00374955_ERZ773359 | MGnify/ENA primary metagenome ERZ773359 (study PRJEB29098, sample SAMN04486028) | biogas fermenter metagenome | study: EMG produced TPA metagenomics assembly of the Biogas fermentation microbial communities from Germany - Plant 4 DNA1... | reverse complement strand
GGCGGATGTACTCTGAGAGCGTCACGCCCGCAAAGAACGAGAACATCCGCTTGAAATGGTATTCAGATGTCATTGCCAGCCGGGCCACCTCGCGGAAGTCGATCTCACCGGTGAGGTTGTCCTCGACGTATTTGAGTGCGCGGTTCAGGGCTCCAAGCGTGTTCACGGGTTCACCTCCCAACGAACAAGAGAATAACAGGAATGCCGCCCCCCGGCCCGACAATCCGTGCCCGGTTCTGCAGGGTGGTCAAAATGCGTACAAGTCTATCTGAATAGTTCCTATAATCAGTATGCAGGGGGAGGCCACGTTGTGGCGCTCACACCCCAACCTGATTCCCATAAAGAAGGAGTTGTATCGATATGCCTACTCGCAATGCGACAGCCCGCTGGGAGGGCGACCTGCCCTCAGGCAGGGGCACGATGATGTTTGGCAGCGGGGCGTTCGAGGGACAGTTCTCGGCTGCATCCCGTTTTGAGGAAGGGGTAGGGACGAACCCCGAAGAACTGATCGCCGCCGCACAGGCAGGCTGCTTCTCGATGGCGCTGGCTAACATCATCGCCAAGGCCGGGTACGAGCCGAAGAGCATCCAGACCGAGGCGCAAGTCAAGATCGAGCGGGTTGACGGCGGCTTTGGCATCACGCACATCCAGATTAACACGCGGGCGGAGATTCCGGGCATCAGCGAGGAGGAGTTCCGCCAGCACGCCGAAACTGCCAAGGAGAACTGCCCCGTATCGAAGGCGCTCAAGGCGGTTGCGAAGGATGTCAACGCGACGCTGGTGAGCTAGGCGCTCGCCTGTGAACCCCCTCCAGACCTGACGCCGTCCGGTCTGGAGGGGGGCGGAGCCGCGAAGTTTATTCGCGGCTCCCCTCTCTCTCATCTCTCCTGCTGCCCAAGAATACACGAGCGTAGCCGATTTCTCCCCCAACCGCACTGGCGGTACAATGAGCATAGAGCCACACCAACCGGGAGGATGCCCCATGTGCGATACCGTCGTAGCCCTGGGCAGCGCCACCGCGGACGGCGCTGTCATCTTCGGCAAAAACTCAGACCGCGAGCCGAACGAGGCCCATCACCTGCTGCTCGTGCCGCGCGCCCGCCACGAGCCGGGCAGCACCGTGAAGTGTACGTACATCGAGATTCCGCAGGTCGAGGAGACGTACGCGGTGCTGCTCTCCAAGCCCTTCTGGATGTGGGGCGCGGAGATGGGCGCGAACGAGCATGGCGTCGTCATCGGCAACGAGGCGGTCTTTACGAAGGTGCCGTATGAAAAGACCGGCCTGCTCGGCATGGACCTGATCCGGCTGGCGCTGGAGCGCAGCCGCACGGCCCGCGAGGCGCTAGACGTCATCACCACACTGCTCGAAGCGCACGGGCAGGGCGGCAACTGCGGCTTCGCCCGCGACTTCTACTATCACAACAGCTTCATCATCGCGGACCCCACCGATGCCTGGGTGCTGGAAACCGCCGGGCGGCAGTGGGCCGCCGAGCAGGTCCGCGACATCCGCACCATCTCGAACGGCCTGACCATTGGCAGCGAGTGGGACCTGGCCTCCGACGACCTGGTGAACTACGCGGTGGACCGGGGCTGGTGCAAGGGCCGCGACGACTTCCACTTTGCCCGCTGCTACTCGGACTTCGTCTACACGACGTTCGGGCGCTCGCACGCGCGCCAGTGCCGCACAACGGACGTGCTCAGGGCGCGCAAGGGGGCAATCACGGTCGAGTCGGTGATTGCCGCACTGCGGGATCACGGGCCTGCCAGCCCCGACGCCGGGCCGGACTGGACGCCCGCACGTGGCATCGGCGGGCGGCAGATCTGCCAGCACGCGGGCTGGGGGCCGATCCGGGGCGATCAGGCGACCGGATCGATGGTGTCGCACCTGACGCCGGACGCACAGACGCACTTCCTCACTGGCACATCCGCGCCCTGCACCAGCATCTTCAAACCGGTGTGGATCGACGCGGGACTGCCCGACATCGGCCCGGAGCCGACCGGCACCTACGACGAGGCCACGCTGTTCTGGCGGCACGAGGCGCTGCACCGCGCCACGCTGCGCGACTACGCGACGCGCATCAGGCTCTACGCCGACGAGCGCGACGAACTGGAGCGGGGGTTCATCGAGGGGGCGTTAAGCTGCGCGAGCGCGCCGCAGGAGGAGCGGGCGGCGTTCTCCGCGCGCTGCTTCGAGCAGGCCGATCAAGCCGAGGCAGACTGGTGGAAGCGGGTGCAGGCGGCAGCCGGCCCGGCGAGGATGGGCCCGCTCTACGCGGCGGCCTGGCGCAAGTTCAACACCGAGGCCAAGATGCCGGAGCTGCCGTAGGAATACGAAACGAAGCCTCCCCGCGAATAAACTTCGCGGCTGTGGGCCCCTGATCATTCGGACGGGAGCCGCGACGTTTAGTCGCGGCGCTTTTACTCCCGCCGTGTGGCCGGAACCTCAGTGCCCAGGAACCCGGCAGGCAGCTCGTTCGGGTCGATGCCGTGCTCGCGCAGCAGGCGGGCCGTGTCGTCGCTGCGCGGAGCCTCCGCCGCCCCGCCCTGGCGGTCCCACGGGGCGAGCGCCACGCTGCCCATCAGCACGGCGACACCCACCCATTGCAGCGGCGTCATCCGCTCACCGAGCCAGAAGAAGCCCGCCAGCAGCGTCACCCCGACCTCAGCCATGTTGAGCAGGATGGTTTGCAGCCCGCCCAGGCTACGCACCCCGGCGAAGAGCGTCACGCGGGAGAGCGCCGTCACGAGCGTCAGCGCGCCCACGAACCACCATCCAGTCGGCAGCAGCGGCGCCCAGGGCAGCGGCGTCGATGCGCCCGCTACAAGGCGCGCCACCAGCACCGTCAGCCCCATAAACGTCATCGCGTACAGGGCCATCGTCGGGGCGGGCATCTCGTACATCACCCGCTGGGAGAGCACGACGTGCAGCGCGTAGGTAAAGGCGCTGCCAAGCATCAGCCCAACGCCGAACCAGTGCACGCGGTTGGGCGCGGCATGGGCCGCCGAGAGCAGGTACACGCCCGCCAGCGCCAGCAGCGCCCGCACGAGGCTTTTCCACGAGACGGGCCGTCCGTCCAGCCGCGTCAGCAGCACCGCGAACACCACGTAGGTCATGTTCAGAAGCTGCGTGAGCGAGGCGTCGTCCAGCAGCAGCAGGCCGTTGTAGAACAGCAGCGAGCCCAGGCCGTTGACCACGCCGACGGCCAGCGTGCCGATCAGCCCGGCGGAGAAGATGTAGACGTAGCGGCGGAAGAACAGCAGGTAGACGACCCACATCAGCAGCGCAGCGAAGCCCGTGCGCAGCGCAGTCAGCGTGTAGGCGTCCACCCCGGAGCGGATCGCAAGCTTGGCGAACACCGGCGACAGGCCCATGAAGAAGGGAGTCAGCAGCGCGGCAACAAGACCTGCGCGCGTTCCGCGTGTTGATGTCACCATTCCCCCTCTCGCCAGCTAGAGCCTATCGCCAAAATCAAAAATCCTTCTGCCGGGTACCGCTCGCCAGGCAAGCGGCCACCTCCCCCCTGCGAGGGGGAAGGAAAGGCCGGGCGGTCTGGAGGGGGTTCAGGTTGTACAGCGCACTCTTATCACTCCGGGCGCTGCGCACCGCGCCCTGCTAGCCCAGCTTTTCGCTGAGCAGCGTCTCCAGCATGGCCTCGTCGATGAAGTTGCCCTTCTGCAGCAGGCTGTCCACCTGCCCGGCAAGCCGCGTGCGCTCGGCGGCTGTCAGGTCCTTCGCCGTGACGACGACGACCGGCACCTCGCGGAACTGCGCGTCGGCCTTCAGGCGGTCGAGCACGCCGAAGCCGTCCACATTGGGCATCATCAGGTCCAGCACGATCAGGTCGGGCCGCTTCTCATAAACCATCGCGATGCCCTCCTGCCCATCCCGCGCCTCGAACACCTCGCTGACACCGTGCGCCCGCAGGATGCGCGCCATAAGCTGCGACGCGCCCGGGTCGTCCTCGATGACAACCACCCGCTGCACGCGCCGGTCAACCGCCTCCAGCGCCGAGAGCAGCCCCTCGTGCGGGATGCGCGTCTTGGCCGCGTCGGTCAGGTCCACGTCGTGCACGAGATTGTCGCCGAGGATGTGCTTCTCGACCGGGAAGGTGTGCCCGCTCACGTTGACCACAACGATCTGCTCGGGGCTGATGCGCCGCTGGCGCACCAGCTTGAACAACCCCGCAAACGCCAGCGCGGTCGCCGGCTCGACAGAAACGCCGTCAAGCTGGGCCACAGTTTTGAGCGCCTGGTAGGCCTCCTCATCCGTCGCGGAGACGAACGCGCCGTCGTGGTCGAGCACTTCGCGACGCAGCAGCAGGTAGGCCATGCCGGGCACGTCGGTGGCGACGGTGGCGATACGGGTGCTCGGGTTGAGGAAGGGCGGCGCTTCCTCCTGCCCGGCATCAAAGGCGCGTACCATCGGGTCGCAGCCGGTGGACTGGACGAGGCCCAGGCGCGGCACGCCGTCCGACAGCCCGAGACTGTCAAGCTGCCGGAAGCCCTCCACCACACCGACCGGGCCCAGACCGCCGCTGACCGCCTGGAAGTACCAGTCCGGCGTGCGCCAGGGGCGTCCGCTGGTGGATGGCCCGTAAATCTCGCCTAGCTGCTCGGCAATCTCGAAAGCGATGGTCTTCATGCTCTCCCGCGCGGCGATGCTCCGCAGGCCTTGGTCGAGCGGCAGCCCCTTGACCTGCGCAAACCGCGCGGCGACCTGCTTGGCCTGGTCGTAGGTGCCGGTCACCTTGATCAGTTCGGTGCCGTACAGCGTCACCTCGCGCATCTTCTCCGGCGGGATGCTGCTGATGGTGAACACCCACAGCTTGATGCGGGCGCGGGCGGCATACGCCGAGTAGGCGATAGCCACGTTGCCCGTGCTGGCGACGACGAGTTCCTTCTGCCCGTGCTCCTTCAGTGCGGAGATAGCGAGCGCAGCCTGCCGGTCCTTGAACGACCCGGTCGGCCCCTGCCGCTCGTCCTTGAGGTACAGGTGCTTCAGGCCGAGCATCGCGCCGAGGTTCTCGGAGCGGATGAGCGGCGTGCCGCCCTCCCCCATGCTGACGATATTCGCGTCGTCCTTGAGGGGCAGCAGTTCGCGGTAGCGCCACATCGTGCGCGGACGGTCGCGCAGCGCCGCCGGCCAGTCAAGCGCCCCGTCGAACTCATACTTCGGGGTGAGGTAGCCGCCCCCGCAGTTGGGGCAGGTATCGGGCATGCCCTCCGCAATGGTGTGCTGGCACTTTGCGCACAGAAGGGTAAACCAAGCAGTCGTCATGGGTAATGATGTCTCCGGTAAGGTTCCTGGTTTCGAGTTAACGGGTGGTAAGGCTGCCTCAGATCGCCATGTCGTTCAGCACCGCTGTGAGACTGTCGAACAGGTCACGCTGCGCGCCGTGCTTGGGCAGGTAGCGGGTCTGCGCTTCGCCCAGCCGGGCGATGTCCTCCGTGTCGAATTCGCGGCGGCTGATAACGACTATCGGCAGGTGCTCATAGCCCTCCTGCGTGCGCAGCGCCGCGAGCAGGCCGTAGCCGTCCATATCGGGCAGGTCCGGGTCAACGATGAGCAGGTCCGGGTGGTGCTCGTGGAGCGCCTCCAGACCGGCCAGACCGGTGTTGTGCATGCGGATGTTGCAGCCGAACGCCTCAGCAAGCACGTCGGCAGCCGCCACCGCAAAGCTCCGGTCCGCGTCGAGGATGAGCACGTCGTTCAGGCTGGCAACGAGGCGGCTCGTCGCCCGTGACAGTGCGGCGAGCAGGTCGTCCTCGATGACCGGCTTGACGAGGTACCCCGCGATCAGGTGCTCGTAGCCGTTGGGGCTGCGCTCCTCGATGCTGCTCACGATGATCGGGATGTCCGCTGTGTCCTCAGCCTGCTTAAGCTCCGCGATGGCCTCCCAGCCGGATTTGCCCGGCAGGTACACGTCCATCACAATCGCCGCCGGGCGGATCTCCCGCACGTGCTCCAGCAGGTCGGTAGCGTTGTTCAGCCCGACGATGCCGTAGCCCGCCTTCTCCAGATAGCGCGCGTAAAGCTCCAGCACGCCCTGCTCGTCGTCCACGGCGAGGATCAGCGGGCGGTCGTCGTCGAACTCGCTGGCGAGGATGATCTCGCTCTCCGGCGAGCCGGGCGGGAAGATCGGCACGGTGAAGCTGAACGTCGAGCCCTTCCCGACCTCGCTCTCCACCCAGATGCGCCCGCCCATCATCTCGACAAACTGCCGCGAGATGGTCAGGCCCAGGCCGGTGCCGCCCACCTGCCGCGTCGTCGAGCCGTCCACCTGGCTGAAGGCCTGGAACAGCTTGTGCATATCCTCGCGGGCGATACCGATACCGGTGTCGATCACGTCGATCTGCACGCGCGGCGGCTCGCCGGTCTCCGGGCTATAGGGACGGCGGCGCGCCCGTACGGTAATGCTGCCCTCGTTTGTGAACTTGGCCGCGTTGGAAACGAGGTTCAGCAGCACCTGACGCACGCGCATCGGGTCGCCGTAGACCTCCGGCAGCCCTTCTTCCACATCACGGATGATCTCGACGGGCTTGTCCTTCACCAGCCCGCGCCCGGTCGAGATGACGGTATCGATTGTCTCGTACACATCCATGTATTCGGGCTGGATCTCCATCTTGCCCGCCTCGATCTTGGACAGGTCGAGGATGTTGTTGATCAGACCCAGCAGGTGCTGCCCGCTGTTGTAGATCGTCGTCAGGTCCTGCTCCTGAAGCTCGGTCAGCGGCCCGTCGATGCCCTTGAGCATCACCCGCGAGAAGCCGATGATGGAGTTGAGCGGCGTGCGCAACTCGTGGCTCATGTTCGCCAGGAACTGGCTCTTGAGCGTGTCCAGCTCGCGGAGCTGCTCGTTGGTGCGGGAGATCTCCTCCAGCAGGCGCGCGTTCTGGATGACGGCGGTCAGCGTGCCCGACGCGCCCTCCAGCAGGCGCAGGTCGTTGTCGTCAAAGGCCGCAGGCTGCGAGCTTTCGACCGTCAGCACCGCCACCACCTGATCGCCAGAGCGCAACGGAATGGCGAGCGCGCTACGGGTACGCCCCAGCCCGCCCGTGCCGCGCTGCGTCGTCCGACGTGCATCTGCAATGAGCAAGGGCTGCCCGGAGAGCGCGACCGCACCCACCAGCCCCTCGCCGACCTGCACGCACATGCGGCGCGTGACGGCCTCGCGCCCGTAGCCGACGCCCGCCTGCGCCTCGTAGCCGTCCTCGCCCGCCAGGAAGAACGTCACCGCCTCGCTGCCACGCACTTCGCGCAGCATCACCTCGGCAACCCCGGTCAGCGCCTCGCGCAGGTCGGTGGTGGAAACCGCCGTCCGCGTGATGTCGAACAGGAAGCCAAGCTCCTCGGCGCGCCGCTCCGCCTGCTCCAGCAGTTCGGCGTTGCGGATCTTCACGGCGATGTAGGCGGCCAGCGTTGTCAACTGGCGCACGTGCGAGTCGTCGAAGCCGTTCTCCCGGTCAACGCTGTACAGGGTGATCACACCGATGATCTCATCGCCGAGCAGCATCGGTACCGCCAGCAAGCACTTCGTCTGCTCCGACGGCAGCACGATGCCAAGCTGCCGGGCATGTTCCTGTGCCCGCTCGTCGATGCGCAGTATCTGGCCCGTGCGCAGCACGTAACCGTTCACATCGTTGGCGATCGGCATGGGCGGCGGCGACGCCACCACCTGGCCGCGCCTGACCACCACCGGCGTATGGACCAGGCCATCCCGCCCGACGACGGCCAGCCCGCCCTGAATCACGCCGATCTGCACCATCTCCTGGCCGAGGACCTCGAACAGTTCGTCCAGCGTCTGCGTGCGGGAGACTAGCTGCGAGATGCGGTTGACGGTCGTTAGTTCGCCGACACGCTCCTGAATCTCCTGGAACAGCGTCGCGTTCTCGACCGCGACCGCGACCTGGTCGGCAAGCGACTGGAGGATGGCGCGGGCCTCGGCGTCGAACACGTTGGCCTCGCGGCTCTGCACGTCCAGCGCGCCGATGATGCGATCACCGACGATGAGCGGCAGCGCCATCTCCGAGCGGGTTTCGGGCAGCAGTTCGTTGCGCAGGTGGACGGGGTCCGTCTCGACGTCATGGATAACCACCGGCTCGCCGGTCGCCGTCGCCTGCCCGATCACCGAGCGGGAGCCGACCCCCAGCCGGTGCCCGCGCCGCAGTAGTTCCTGACCGACCTCGCCGGTGCTGGCCCGCAGCACCGCCCACTCGCCCGCCTCGTCCACGAGGAAGATCTGCGCGTGGTAATAGCCAAACGCCTCGCTGACGCGCTCGACAACGAGCGGCAGCAGCACGTCCGGGTTGAGGATGGAGGACGCCGCGCGGGAGACGTCGTTCGTCGCCTGGAGGCGCTGTGCACGCACCTGCGTCTGCTCAAACAGCCGCAGACCTTCAAAGGCCGTGGCCGCCTGGTCGACCAGCGTCTCCAGGTAGCGGGCATCCTCATCGGAGAACGCCTCTGCTACCCGCGTGCTGTGCAGCACCAGCCAGCCGAGCGTGTCCTGCCCGGAGATCACCGGGGAGATGGCGTAGATAGCCACCGCCTTAACGCCAAGCTCGCGGAAGGCGGCCTCCATGTCCGGCGCGAGCGGCGTCTGCTCGATGTTGTTCAGCACGAACTCGCCGACAGGGATGTTCTCGACGTTGGCGAGGATGGGGTGCGAGCCCAGGCGCAGGCGCTCCGGCAGGTCGTGGAGCGGGTCATCCGGGTCACGCAGGCGCATCTCGACGCGACGCACCCAGGGCGTGGGGTCGCTGCCCGGCTCGATGACGAACAGCACCGCCCGGTCCACCGTATCGAGCAGCGCGAGGTTGACCACCTCCTGCACCAGTTCGGCGACGGTGTTCGCTGCGGCAATGCTCTGCGTGGCCTGGTACAGGCGGTTGGTTTCGTAGAGCGAAAGCTGCGTCTGCTCGACGAGGCGGGCGTTGTCGATGGCGAGCGCCACGCGGTCAAGGATCTGCGTGACAAGCTGCTCCTCGTCCTCCGTCAGCGTGCGCCCGGCGTCAAGCGCCGCCGTCACCTCACCAATGACGGCGCCGCGCAGCCGGATCGGCAGCCTGAGGTTGCCGTTGCTTGCCGACTCTGCCTCGTCGAGGGGGCGTACGTCGTACAGGTCATACTCGAAGCCCTCCGCCGCCTCGCGGCGCTGGCGCACATACTCCGCCCAGCTTTCCTGCGTGAGGACCTGCGTCAGCTCCATCGACGCGGCAAGCAGGCCCTCCTTCTCGCTGAGAAGCTCGGCGTTGCGGATGGCCACAGCAAGCTGGTCGGCGACGGTTTCCAGCACGGCGATCGTCGCCTCGTCGAACACGTCGGGGTCGGTAGCCTGGATGTCCAGCACGCCGAGCACCCGGTCGCCCAGCTCAAGCGGGATGCCCAGCTCGGCGCGCGTGTCGGGCAGGAGCGGGTTGGGCCGCCAGTACTGGGCATGGCGCGTATCGGAGGCCAGCACCGGCTCGCGCCGGGCGGCTGCCTGACCGACGACCGAGTTCGAGCCGACCGGCAGCCGGTGCCCGCGCTCAAGCATGCGCTTACCCGCCTCGCCCATGCTGGCCCGCAGCACCGCGTTCTGATTCAGGTCGTCAAGCAGAAAGACCTGCGCGTGGTAATAGCCAAGCTGGTCGCGGATCATCTCGATAGTGGACTGCAGCAGCCGGTCGAGGTCGGTCTCTGAGGCGATGGCCTGACCCATGCGCGCGGTGATCGCGAGGTCGCGCGTGCGGGACTCGATGATCGCCTCCTGGTTCTCAATCGTCTCGCGCAGGCGAGCGGTCAGGTTGTTAAACGCCTCGGCAATCTGGTTGACCTCCTCCAGCGGCGAGTCCGGCACTTCGAGGTGCAGGTTGCCCTCTGCCACCCGCACTGTCACCTCGCCCACCCGGCTGAGTATCTCCGAGGTACGCGTCGCGATGACCAGCGAAACCGCCACGGCGATCACCGCCGAGCCGATGCCGATCAGCAGGGCGAGGCGCGTCAGGCGCAGGCTGGCCTCCGTCACCTCGGCGATGTCCTGCTTCACGACGAGCGCCACGTTCAGCGGCTCGATCCAGCGATACACGCCCGTCACCTGCTGGCCCCGGTAGTCCACCCAGTCCGCCGTGCCGTTCTCCCCGGAGATAGCCTGCTCGGCGATCTCGTCGCTGGAAACCGGCCCGTCCTCGCCCAACCGGGGCGGCACGACGTACTGCCGCCCGGCACGCAGCAGGTACACATCAGCCGTTTCGGCGGCAAGCGGCACCGACGCGACCACCTGCGCCAGCGGGGACATGTCGGTACGGGCAGCCAGCACGCCCAGCGGGTCGCCGGCGTAGTTGGTGATCAGCGTTGAGAAGATCAGGCTCTGCTCACCGCTGTGCAGGTCGTGCACCGGCCCGGTGATGGACACATCACCCCCGCGGCCCGCGCGCGCCGCCGTGAACCAGCTTTCGCCGCTGGCGTTCCACTCCAGCAGATCGGGGTTTGTCGCGGCGCGCACCGTACCGTTGAGATCAACGAGGAGCACGTCCTCGAACGGGGTGTTCAGCGAGCGGGCGTAGCCGATAAAGTTCGCATGAGAGGCTCCAAGCGCGTCGCCGGAGAGCAGCGTCAGGGCCAGCGGGCGGGTCACGGGGTTCTCGACGATCTCAAGCAGGTCGGCGCGGGTCGTCTCCGCCCAGCGCAACAGCACCGCTTCCTGCGAGTCGGCAACCGCGTTGAGGGCCTCGGCGGCTTCCCCAAGCTCGCGCTGCGCGTCCACCAGCGGCGGGATCAGCGCCAGCGCAAATACCGGCAGCGTAATGACCAGCACAAACGAAACCGCGAGCAGGCGCTGCAGGCGGGTGGTCCCACCAAAGAGGGGTAGAGACGTGGGGCTATTCATCGCTCGCAACCTCCCGTCGAAGCTGCACTGTCGTCTGCGGCGCTCTCAACACGCGGCCAAGCTCACGCACCGTCGTCTGGAGAATTTCGTCCACGTCGGTCGATCCGACGATGCGAGCCGTAATCTCGTTAAGGATGTGCTCCTGCTCAACGCGCCGCGAGCTTTCCTCGACCAGCCTCATGTGCTCCAGCGCCAGGCCGACGCGCTCCACAACCGCCTCGATAAGCCCGATATCATCCTCGCTCAGCCCGCGCAGCGTGTCCCCGCCGAAGCCGAACGCGCCGATCACCTCGCCGCGCACCTTGATCGGCACGGCAAGCTGTACGCCCTCGTCATGCCCGTTCTCGGACATCACGACGCTGCCGCTCGCAATCGCGCGGTCAAGCGGCGAGGGCAGGTCGCCATGGCGCGGCACAATGCGGTCGGCCCGAAGCTCGTATCCGAGTGGCGCATCGCCCACCCGCGCCTGCCGGTAGGCGTCCCACGCCTCACGCGTGAGGCGCTGCTCCAGCGCGCGCATCGACGCCTCAAGCTCATCGAGCCGCTCCTGCAGGAAGGCGTTGTCGAGCGCGATGGCAAGCTGGTCCGCCATGATCTGGAACACGGCGACGATGTCCGCGTCGAAAGCGTTGGGGGCGACGCTCTGCACGTCGAGCGCGCCGATGACCTTATCGCCGATGCGCATCGGCAGCGCCATCTCGGAACGGGTGTCGGGCAGCAGTTCGTTGCGCCGGTGGATGCCGCTGCTGTCGGTGTCGGAGGTAACGACCGGCTCGCCGCGCGCCGTCACCTGCCCGATGACGGACCGCGAGCCGACGGGCAGGGCGTGCTGCCGCGCCAGAAGCTGGCGCCCCGCCGTGCCGGTGCTGGCCACGAGTCGGGCCATCTCACCCGCCTCGTCGATGAGGAAAACCTGCGCGTGGTAGTAGCCGAAGCGGCTGCGGATCAGTTCCACAACCTCGTTCATCAGCACGCGCGGGTCACGCCGCGCGCTAACCGCACGACCGATCTCCGCCGTGATGGTCAGGTCACGGGTACGCTCCGCCACACGCTGCTCCAGGCCGGCAAAGGCGATCTCAAGCTGCCGGGCCATCTCGTTGAAGCCGCTGGCAAGCTGGCTGAACTCGTCGCTACCGGCGACCAGCGCACGGGCTCCGAGGTCGCCCTGCCCGAGCCGCTGCAGGACGCGCAGCAGGTCACGCGTGCTGAGCGTCAGCGAACGGCCAAACAGGTAAGTCAGGTAACCACCGACGGCCATCATCACCACCAGACTGCCAATCAGCACCAGGCGGAGGTGATTCTGCAGTGACGCGACCCTCGCAAGCTGCACCTCGCGCTGTGCGTCGGTGAACGTGTTCAGGCGGGAGGTCGTCAAGCGAAGCTCGTCTTTCAGGTCCTGCGAGTTGCGGAACATCGCGTCAAGCTGCGCCAACTGCCCCGCCGCCTGCTCGACATTGGCGCGGTACTCGTCCATCATGGACGGGATATCGGCGAGGCGGTTGTAAGTCGGCATCTGGGCGGCGTAATCCTCCACAAAAACAGCGGAGGCGTTGCGGAAGGCTTCAAGCGCCATCCGGTCGCCCGTGCTCAGAACGTCCGCTTCGAGGTTGCGCAGCGCCGCGAAGTCGTTGATCATGGCCTGGTTACCGGTGGCTTCCAGCACATCGGCCAGTTCGTCGCCAAACACCGAGGCCCGCCCGACCGTCATCCCGGTGTAAGCGCTAAAGGACTCGATCAGGTTGAGCATCGCCGTGAACGACCGCTCGCTGCCGATCACCCCGGTACGGACGGCGCGCAGTTCCCTCTCCAGCAGTTCCCAATCCTCGTCGTCCGTCAGGACGCTCTCCGCCAGCGCCTCCAGACGCTCGACGCTGGTCTGCGCCTCCTGCACCGCTGCCGCGTAGTCCGCCTCGAAGCGCGCGCGGGTGAGGTTGAAGGAAGGCCCCCAGCCGTAGCGCTGCTCGACCAGCCGTGTCTCCAGGCGCTGGAGCGTCTCGACTTTGGTCTGCAAGTCCTGCGAGAGCGTACGCATCTCGACAGCGGATGCTACGCCCGTCTGGAGCCAGTTTCGCACCATGCCCAGACCGACGAACGCGAGCACCGCGATCACGGCAATCAGCACCATCTGGAGCAAGAACAGCGCACCCGTCTTTAACGGGATGGACAGGTTACGCCAGGCAAGCCGGTTGAAGAAGCGCTGCATGGCTGTTCTCCCTAAGCCTCAAGACTGGTGGTCGGCGCGGGCTCGGCAGAGCGCGCCGCCTGCTGGCCGGGGCGTATCTGCACGACGCCGTGTGTCGCACCGAGCACTTCGCTCAGTTCGGCCAGAGCAGACTGCAGCACCTCGTCGATGCTGCGCGCCGCCTGCACGTCCTGCCCGATCTGGTTGACCACGCGCTCGCGCTCGGTGGCCTGGCGCGCGCGCTCGTACAGGCGCGCGTTCTCGATAGCGGTGGTCAGCCGGTCGACCAGCGTCTGCGCAAGCTCCAGCTCGGCGCGCGTCCAGCCGCGCGGACCCTCGCGCCCGAGCTCCAGCACGCCGATGACCTCGCCACGCAAGCGCAACGGCAGGGCAGCGACATACCTGTCACCGTCACGCCGCACGACCGGGCCACCCTCGCTCTGGTAGGCCGCCAGCATCGTGGGCGTCCAGCGTTCGTCCTCGACGATCTGCTCACCGTGCAAGCTGAAGCCGAGCACCTCCTGCCGCCGTGAGCGCAGGTACTCGCCCCAACCCTCGCGCGTCAGGCGGCGGTTCAGTTCGTCAAGCTGCCGCAGCGCTGCCTGGCTCTCGTCGAACAGCTGCTGGTTTTCGTCGGCGCGCGCCTGAAGCTCGTCCACCAGCCGCGCCTTGTCGATGGCGGCGGCAAGCTGCGCTGCCATCACGCTCAGCGAGCGCACGTCCGCAGGCTGGAAGGCGTGGGCATAGGTGCTCTGCACGTCGATCGCGCCGATGACCTGCTCGCCGACGCGCAGCGGCAGCGCCAGCTCGGCACGGGTGTCGGGCAGAAGCTCGTTCGGGCGGTGGATGCTGCTCGTCCGCACGTCGTTCACGACGACCGGCTGGCCCGATGCCGTACACATGCCGATGATGGACTGCGAGCCGACGGCGAGGGCGTGCCCGCGCGCCAGCAGCGCCTCCCCCGCGCGCCCGGTGCTCGCCTCAAGCCGCGCCATGCGTCCCTCCTCGTCGAGCAGGAACACCTGCGCGTGGTAGAAGCCGTACACCTGCCGGATGCGCTCGACCACGTCGTCAAGCAGGTCGCGCAGGCTGGGCGCGGTGGCCGCCGTCTCGCTGACCACAACCGCCGCCTCAAGCTGCGCGGCCTGGCGCTCGGCCTGCGCGGCCCAGGAGATCACGCTGGTGCTCACCAGCCAGCTCAGGACGCCGACCACGTGGAGCAGGAACACCGCTTCGACGATCACCAGCACCGGCGAGGCGGCGTCAAAGCTGCGCAGCGCTTCGCTGAGAGCGGCAGTCGAGCCGATACGCTCAACGTAGATCGCCCCTGCCGTCAGCAGGCTGGCGACAAAGGCCGTGCCGAACCCCCAGCGCGCCCCCAGCAGGAACGAGGACGCGAAGATCGGCACCGCAAAGGCCACGGCGGCGATCTCAACCGACATGAGATCGAACCATGCCGCCTGCGCCATCGGGAAGAACAGCGCCAGCAGCACAAAGCCCATCCCGGCGAACCGCAGCCTGCCGCGCCGGGCGGCGGCAACCATCACCAGGAAGCCCACGCCGACCGCCCCATTGATCAGCACCGGGCCCCAGTCAATACCCAGCGCCGCCCGCATTATGACGCTCGCAACGAGCGCCATCAGGCCGAACGCCATGCTGATCGCCGAGACGGCAGCCGCCCGGTGCGCGTCGCCCTCCTGCTCATAGACGGACTCGATGCGGAAAAAGCGCAGCAGCGGGAGCCTGTGGCTCGGCGGAACTGCATGTTGCGCGTCGCGTACTGCCATCGCTTAACCCTCCCCGGCTCCGTTAGGCCCGGTATGTGCGGCGCCCGGCCTGCCGCCGTTTGTCTGCGCCGCACGGGCGAACGCTTCCTGCCCGTCGGCGGGCGGACGCCCCACCCGCAGCGCGACGGACTCTGCGCCCGTCGCCTCGCCGAGCCGTGCCAGCGCATCGCGCAGCATGTCGTCCAAGCTGATCGCGCTCTGGAGGCTGGCGGAAAGCTCGTTCACGCGGCGCTCCTGCTCTGCACGCCAGCTTGTCTCCTCCACCATGCGGATGCTGTCGGCCAGCGTCGCAAGGCGGGCTGCAACCGCCTCAACAAGCAGGCGCTCCTGCTCCGACCAGCCCTGCCCCGGCGGGCGCGTCGCCGCCACCACGCCGATCACCTCGCCACGCACGATGAGCGGCGCGGACAACACTTCGCGCCCCTGCTCGTCAACGGTCACCTCTGCCGCGGCCTCGGTGCGCTGCCACAGCTCGGACGGCAGCGTGGGCCAGTCCCCGGCGGGGTCGGTTGTGGAGCGCAGCTCACCGGCCAGCTCGAGGTACTCCTCCCAGCCGCGCCGCATCAGGCGGCGGTTCAGCGCGGAGATCTGCTCCATGTTCTCGGCGCTGGCGGCGAACAGGCGCGCGTTCTGCAGCGCTGCGCTGAGCTGGTCCGCAACCAGGCTGAACATGTCAAGGTCGTCCACCGCGAAGCGCGCGCCGTGCCGCCCGGTCACGCACAGCACGCCGGTCACGCTCTCGCCCGCAACGAGCGGCAGCGCCGCCTCGGCCAGATGGTAGCCGGGGGCGGCTGCAACCTGCGGCTCGCCGAGCAGGATCGCACGCCCGACGTGTGTCCGCTCATCAATCGCCAGCGCCGGTTCCTGCCGGAGCAGGGTCTCGTAGATCGCGCCGTGCCCGGCGACAAGCTCGGCACGCCCGCGCGTCTGGTCGGCGAAGTAAACTCGCACGCCCTCGACCCCAAACGCGGAGACGAGGGTGCGGCTGGTGCTCTCAAGCAGTTCATTCACGTCGAGCGAGCGCAGCGCCACGCGTGACACCTGCACGGCGGCGTCAAGCTGCTGCATACGGACGAGCAGCCGCCCGACCAGGTCGCGCAGCACGCTCGCCAGCCGCCCCACCTCGTCAAGCGGCAGATCCGGGATGGGCGTCTCAAGCTGCCCGGCGCTGATCCGCCCGGCGGCAATCGTCAGACGCCGCAGCGGGTACAGGAGCACCAGCGTCATGCCACCGGCCAGCACCGTCACGAGCAGCGCGCTCAGCGCGAGCGCCCATAGAAGGTTCTGCATCAGCGCAACCGCGCTGGTCTGCATCACACTGTACGGCTCGCGGACGACCACCGTCAGGTCCGGCAGGCTCGCATCGCGCCCGCGCAGGCTCAACTCGCCGAGCGACGCCACGCCGTACAGCCAGCGCTCGCCGTGTGCGTCCTCGTACTCCAGTGTGGGCTCGCCGGCCTCACGCAGCGTGCGGACCAGGGCATAGGGCAATCTGCTTTCTGCGCCGGGGTCGGAGGCGTACAGCACCTCACCATCGCTCTGCACGATGAGCGCCTCACGCGAGCGGGCCTGCGCGGCGGGGGGCACGTTGCTCATGTTCCACACCGCGTAGACCACACCCACCACCCGGCCCGGCACGGTCGTGTCAACGATGGGCATGGCAATGTGGAAACCCTCAACGCCGGTCAGCCCGTCCGCTATCGGGCCGGAGAGATAGACAGCCATGCCGCCCGGCTGCTGCGCAACCTGGAACCACTCCCAGCTTCCGCGCTCTGGCAGGTCCGCCGCCGGGAGCATCGGCGCCGCGCCAATGACGTACCCCGCTGCATCGAGCACGGCCAGCGCGGAAAGCTCCGGGTGTGTGATGCGGTATTCGGCAATCAGACTCTCAATCGCGGTGGAGGGGCGGAAGGTCCCGCCGCCGCCCGATACCGCAATGGACGAAGACGCCTCGCGGATGTACTGCTGCACGCTCGGGTCGGACACCAGCCGCGAGAGCCCCTCGATCTCCGCGTCGAGCGTCTGCACGACACGCCCCGCCTGGTCGGCGCTCAGCGCGGCAAGCTCGTCGAGCACGAGGTCGGTCTGGCTGGTCCTCACCACGTCGTTCACCAGCCCGATGGTCACGAACATGGTTACCAGCAGCACGCCACCCAGCCCGATAGCGAGCTTCAGCGCGATGGGCAGTGAGCGGGGGTCTATACGGCGGGGCCGGCTGTGAGTGGTCGTCATGGCTGTGTCCTCGCTTCCTCCGCCTCATGGGCAGCGCCGCGCCCGTTCTGCTCAGCCGGGTGCGCTTCGCGCGGCTGCTCCAGCCGGATTTCCGCGTAGACGCCCTCCGCACCGAGCACCTCGGCAAGCTGGGCGGTGGCGCTCTTGAGCAGCAGCGAGAGGCTCGGCGCGTTCTCCAGCCGCCCGGCGATGGCGCTCACGGTCTGCTCGCGCTCGGCGGCCTGTTCCATCTGCTGCAGCAGGCAGCGCATCTCCAGCGTGTGCGCCGCCGCATCGACCAGGCCGCGCGCCGCATCGAGCGCCGCCGCGCCAAAGGCCTGCTCCTGCTGCGCCTCGGCGATCACCGTGCCCAGCCACGTCTCGCCCGCGCGGAGCGGCAGCACAGCCAGCGCATTCACGCCCCGGCGCTCGTACTCATGCCGCAGTTCGGGCATCAGACGGTCGTCGCGCGGCAGATCGTTAAATGTGCGCTCCTCGCGGCTCAGCGGGAGCTGCCAGGGGGCGGGGCGCTCGGCGTTGGGGTAGCGCGTGCCGGAGCGGTCCACCACCACCTGCCCGCCCTGCCAGACCGCCACCCGCTCGACATAATCCGGATCGCGGAGCGGGTCAGGCCCGGCGAGGAACAGCAGCGCGCGGTCGGCCTTCAGCAGCCGGGCGATCTCGCCCAGCAAACGGTTGTAAATCGCCTCCGGCGAGCGGGCGGCAACAATGGCCCTCAACACACCATGATGGGCCTTCGCCTCGGCGAGCGCCCGCTCAAGCTCGCTCAGGCGGCGCAGGTTGTCCAGCACGACGGCAATCGGCCCCGCAAGCGACGTGAGCGCCTGCACCTCGGCATCGTCAAACGTGCCCACCTCCCGATGGACAACGAGCAGGCAGCCCACCACGCGCCCGCGCGCCCTTAACACGGTGAACAGCAGGCGATCCGCGCCGAGCGGCGCGGCAATCTGCCCGGCGATCTCCTCACCGAGCGCCTGCGCCTCCCCGAACAGCACGCCCCCGGCGGCGCTTACCTCCTCCAGCAGGCCGGGCGGCAGGCTGACAAACGTCGCCGCACCGCTGCGGTCCCACACGGCGCGGGCCGTCAGACCTTCCGCGCCGGGGACGAACAGCGCGATATAGTCTGCCGAGGGTGTGGCGTTCTGGCGTAGCGCGTCGATAATCTGCGCGGGCTCGGCGGCAACCGCGATCTGCTGTGCGGCCCGCATAATCGGGCTGGTCGCCTCCAGCAACGCCGCCTCCGACGCCAGCAGGTGCGCCTTGTGGATGCACGCGCCCAGGTGGTCGGCAAACTGTGCCAGCGCCTCGATCTCGTCGTCGGGGAAGGCGTCCACCCTGGCTGCACGCAGCTTCAGCACGCCGAGCACATCCTCACCGTGACGGATGGGCAGGCCCAGTTCGGTCTGCGTGGCGGGCAGCCGCACCGCGCCCGCCAGCCGCCCGCCGCGATGGATCACCGGCGCGTTCGTCGCAACGACCTGCCCGGCGGTTGTGTCCTGCCCCAGCCGGAAGCGGTTCATCCCGGCGCGCAGCGGCAACTCGCTGTCGCCTGCCGCTGCGCGGACCTCCGCCACGTCGCCGCCCGGCTCAAGCAGGAGCACCTGCACCTGGTCACACTGGAAGGCCGCGCTCAACTCGACGGCGACCGCATCAAGCATGTCGTCAAGCGGCCCGGCAGCACCCGTCAGCCCGGTGATACGCAGCAGGTGCTCCAGGCTGTGCGTGCGCGCCTCGGCCCGCCGCGCGGTCCGGCTCGCCTGTGCGGAGATGGCGCTCAGACCCACGCCCGTCACCAGCAGCGCCACGAGCAGCAGCCCGGCACGCGTCAGCGCGGTTTCCGGCGGCACGACAAACGCTGGCACACCAACAACCGTGTGCGCCAGCAGCACGCCAACGGCAGCGGCGGCATACAGGGCGGTCAGCAGCAGGCCGCGCCGGGCTGCGGGCACGGTCAGCGCGAGCGCGGCAAGGGCTGCACCGGCGGCAGCGGGCCACAACTGGCCCGGTGAGAGCACCAGCGCGGCGCTCGTGATAATCCACAGCCCGACTGCGAGCAGCCGCCCCGCCCCGGCGAGTCGCCCGGTGGCAAGCAAACGCGCCGACGTCACCACGACGAGCAGCGCCGTCGTGAACGCCAGCCCGTGCGAGAGCGTCGCCTCCACCTGGGCAACAAAAAACAGGACGGCGGCATACAGGATCACGCCAACGGCGAGCGCCACCACGCTGCTCGCCAGCGCGCCGGCCCACCGCCGGTCGTCGGCGCTCAGGGCGCGAGCCTCCAGTTGCGGGAACAATCGCTTCAGCATGGGCGCGGTCCTTTATCTGCCGACGAGGGCAGGCGCAGTGCGATCAGTGAATCTCCCACACCGGCTCTCCTTTGAGCACTCGCCTGATCTGGTCGGGGAAGCGGTCCGGGTCGAGCGGCTTACCGAGGAAGCCGTCGAAGCCGCACTCCTGCGCGCGCTTCATCTGCTCCACGCTGGCCTCCGCGGTGACGGCGACAACGAGCGTGTCTTTGAAGCGCTCGCTGGCGCGCACCTTTTCCAGCGCCTGGAACCCGTCCTCATACGGCAGGCGGATGTCCATGAGGATCAGGTCGATACGCGGCAGCGTGTCGGCGAACTCAACCACCTGCCAGCCCGAGGTCTTCCACTCGCAGCGCGGCACGCCCATGTAGGCCAGCAGCCGCGCGATCAGCACGAAGTTGGGCACGTTGTCCTCGACGACGAGCACGTGCGCCTCGGTCGGGTCGATGGGCTTGATCGGGCGGCGCGGCGCGGGCACGGTGCTCGCCTCGACCGGGGGCGGAGCGGGCGCTTCGTCGCGGCGCTCGCTCGCGGGCTTGGCCTCAACACTCGCAGGCTTAGCCTCAACGTTCGCGGGCCTGGCCTCAACACTCGCAGGCTTTGTCTCGGCACTCGCAGGCTTAGCCTCGACGTTTGCGGGCCTGGCCTCGGCGCTCGCCGTTTCCGTCACCGGCTTCGCCGCCTCGCGTGCAGGTTGGGGCGTCTCGCTGGCGGGTTTGGCCTCCTCGCGCGGGGCAGCAGGCGAGGATGCCGCCTTCGCATCGAGGGGTTTCGTGCCATTGGACCCCGTCGGGGTGCGGGTCACAGGCGAGCCACCGTCGGGCGGCTGGCTGGCTGGTTTCTGGCTGTCGTTATTCATGTTCCGCATTTACCTTCGTCAGTAGGTGCGAGCAGGTGCGCTCGATAAAATGCCCCAATCGTTTACCGCCCCTCACCCCTGTGGCGCGGCGCTAGGCGTCCTTGCTGCTGACAGGCGATGCCAGCGCGGCGCGCTTTTTCTTCTTAATATGCTCGGCGATCTGCCGGGGCAGCTCGTCGATATCGACCGGCTTGGGGATGAAGCCGTCGCAGCCGGCGCGCAGCGCTTTCTGGCGGTCGCCTTCGAGCACGTTGGCCGTCAGCGCGAGGATCGGCACGTCCTTCACCGTGTCGATCTTGCGCAGCCGCGCGGTGCAGTCGTAGCCGTCGATGTCCGGCAGGTTAATGTCCATCAGCACAAGGTCCGGGTGGCACGTTTGCGCCAGCTCCAGCCCACGCAGGCCGGAGTCCGCCTCGACAACCTCATAGCCCTCGGCCATCAACACACGCCGGATGAGCAGCCGGTTGTCGAAGTTGTCTTCCACGTAGAGGATGCGTCCAAGAGTCATGGAGTTCGCTCCGCTCTGGCTGTGGTATGGTGGCGGTCATCCACCAACGGTCGGCAGGAGGGTGCCCGGAACCTGTACAGATCACCTCTCGTCGGCATTATAAGAGAGGGCCCGGCGACCATGTATGGGGACAGTCACGTAGACAAGCCTAGTACTCTAATACGGGGGATGCGTGGGCGTGCAGCAGGGCCGACTGTCTACCCCCTTCGTCGTGTGAGGATACGTGTGTGTCGGCTGGCACTGGAACCCCCACCCAACCTTGCAGTGACGAAGTCACCGCTCGGTTGACCTCCCCCTTGCAAGGGGGAGGTTGAGAAATCGCTCTGCGATTTCTCGCTGGCAGTTGGCTATGCCCACCCCCAGAGGGCATGTTGGTGGTGGTGATGGAGGTTTGGTGCTAAACTTAACCCTGCGCCACATCGATCACGTTCCTGGCGCATGTTTTATGTATGCAGCACCCGCGTGCTGACTCACTCATTTAGCAGTTGCAGGGGAAATCCGCTTTGACTGACCAAACCCAGGCGACCACGAATAATTACGTTGGCAGTATTGCACCGCACGGCGGCACCCTTATTAACCGCCGTCTGCGCGGTGAAATGGCCGAGGCCACCCGCGAGATGGCCCGCAGCCTCAAGACGATCGTCCTCTCCCCGATGAACGTCTCCGACCTGGAGATGATTACGGTTGGCGCGTTCAGCCCGCTCACGGGCTTCATGTGCCAGGCCGATTACCTCAGCGTCGTCAACGACATGCACCTGGCAAACGGCCTGCCGTGGACCATCCCCATTACGCTCGCGGTGGACGAGGAAACGGCGAGCGACATCCGCATCGGCCAGTCCGTCGCGCTCGCCGAGCCGGATGACGCGGGCGGCGTGCGCCTGCTGGGCGTGATGGAGGTCGCGGAGAAGTACACCTACGACAAGGAACTCGAGGCGGCCAAGGTCTACCGCACCACCGAGGACGCGCACCCCGGCGTCGCGCGGCTGTACCGCCAGGGCGACGTGCTGCTCGGCGGCGACATCTGGGTGTTCGACCTGCCGCTCGCCACAGAACGCGAGTTCCCGGAGCTGCGGCACACCCCGGCGCAGACCCGGCGCATGTTCGCGCAGAACGGCTGGCGCCGCATCGTGGCCTTCCAGACGCGCAACCCCATCCACCGGGCGCACGAGTACATCCAGAAGACCGCGCTGGAGATCGTGGACGGGCTGTTCATCCACCCGCTCGTCGGCGAGACCAAGGCGGACGACATCCCCGCCGACGTGCGCATCCAGAGCTATGAGGCCATCCTGCGTGACTACTACCCGGCGGAGCGCGTGATGCTGGGCGTCTTCCCGGCGGCGATGCGTTACGCAGGCCCGCGCGAGGCGGTCTTCCACGCCATTGCCCGCAAGAACTACGGCTGCACGCACTTCATCGTCGGGCGCGACCATGCCGGCGTAGGCAACTACTACGGCACGTACGACGCGCAGCTCATCTTCGAGGAGTTCGACCCGAAGCTGATCGACATCACGCCGCTCATGTTCGAGCACGCCTTCTACTGCCGGAAGTGCGAGGCAGTCGTTACCGCCAAGACCTGTCCGCACGGCAAGGACAACTGGGGTTTCCTCTCCGGCACGCAGGTCCGCGAGATGCTCGCCAGGGGCGAGATGCTCCCTCGCGAGTTCACGCGTCCGGAGGTCAGCAAGGTGCTCGTCGAGGGGATGAAGCGCCAGCGCAACAGCGACGCAAACTAAGGAACCAGCAGGGGCAGCCGTCATCTCCGCCATGAACGTGACGGCTGCCCCCAGCCAATCTCTACCCCCGGTACTCGCGAGGCAAGCTACCCTCTCCCAGCAGCCCACAGCGCATATTGACGCCCTGTAACCTGGTGATTAGACTCCGTGTGGATTGTGAGATGCAGGCTCGACGTTTGCACCCACCTGTCTGAATGCCACCGATCTTGAATGACAGAAAGGCTCGACTGTGTTAAAGAGACTGTTTGGTCGGAAACCGCGCGAGCGGAAGGTCATGGTTATCGGACTGGACTGCGCCGCACCGGAGCTTGTCTTCGACAAGTACCGCGACGAGTTGCCCACATTCCGCGAGCTGTACCGCACCGGCGTGTACGGCGAGCTTGAGTCCTGCATCCCGGCGATCACCGTTCCCGCCTGGTCCTCGATGATGTCCAGCAAGGACCCCGGCACGCTCGGCATCTACGGCTTTCGCAACCGCCGCGACTACTCCTATGACAACATGTTCATCGCGACGGGCAACTACGTCAAAGAGCCGCGCGTGTGGGACATCCTCAGCGAGGCGGGTAAGCATGTCACGCTGATCGGCGTGCCGCAGACCTTCCCGATCAAGCCCGTCAACGGCACGACCATCGCCAGCTTCCTCACCCCCTCGCTGGACAGCGGCTTCACCTGGCCGGAGGAGCTGGCCCAGAAGGTGCTTTCGATCGCGCCGAACTACCAGGTGGACGTGCGCAACTTCCGCACGCCGGACAAGGACTGGCTGCTCCAGCAAATCTGGGATATGACCGAAGCCCGCTTCGACGTGCTGAACTACCTTATGGAAACCGAGCCCTGGGACTACTTCATGTGGGTGGAGATGGGCGTTGACCGCATCCACCACGGCATGTGGTCCTTTATGGACCCCGGCCACCGTCGCTATGAGCCGGGCAACAAGTATGAGAACTCGATCAAGGACTACTACAAGCTGATCGACGCACAGCTTCAGCGGATGCTGTCCAAGATCGACGACGACACGATCGTGCTGGTCGTCTCCGACCACGGCGGCAAGAAGATGGACGGTGGCATCTGCATCAACGAGTGGCTGTGGCGCAACGGCTACCTCGCGCTGAAGGAGGCCCCGCCCGAGGACAAGTTCGACGAGAACGGGCGACGCATCCTGACGCCGTTCGCTAAAGTCGAGGTCGATTGGGAGAATACCATCGCGTGGGGTTCGGGCGGCTACTACGGGCGCGTCTTTATGAACGTCGAGGGGCGCGAGCCGCAGGGCAAGGTCAAGCGGGAGGACTACGAGAAGGTCCGTGACGAGCTGGCCGAGCGCTTCCGCGCCATCACCGACCCGGACGGCAAAGACATCGGCACGGTCGTCTACAAGCCGCAGGAGATCTACCGGAAGGTGCGCGGCATCGCGCCCGACCTGATCGTGTACTGGGGCAACCTCGACTGGCGTTCGGTCGGGAGCTTCGGGCACGGCGGCATCTACACGTTCGAGAACGACACCGGCCCCGACGATGCCAACCACGCCTCGAACGGCATGTTCATCCTGTACGATCCGCGCCAGCCGGGCGGCGGGCGTAAGATCACCGGCAAGCAGATCATGGACGTTGCGCCGACCATCCTCGACCTGATGGGGGTCAAGGTTCCGGCGGATATGCAGGGCGGGCATCTGCTGCAGACGTAGAGCTGCTGGCAATAACGAAGGGCTGGCTCGCAAACCGGGCCAGCCCTACTTACAGCAGCTAGCCGAGCACGAGCAGCAGCAGAGGGATCGTCACCGCGCTGAGCACCGTCGTCCAGAAGACCATGCGCGAGGCGAACTCCGGCTTGCGGTTGAACTCCCGCGAGATGACAAACACGTTGACCGCAACCGGCAGCCCCGCGCCGACGATCAGCACCGGGGCCATGCGGGCGGGCACGCCCAGCGCCACCGCCAGCGCAGCGGCGATCAACGGCGAGGCGATCAGCCGCACCAGCACAATCGCGGACACTTCCGGCACGTCGCCCCGAAAATCGCTCTGGGAAAGCTGCGCGCCGGTGGTGATCAGTGCCATCGGCACGAAAGCCTGCGCCAGCCGCTCCAGCGGCATCGCCAGCGCCGGGATGAGCTCCAGGTCGAAGGCCCGCAGCACGAAGCCCAGCGCCACCGCGTACAGAACCGGCATCTTGAGCAGGCGGATGATAGAACCGCGCAGGCCCTCCTCGTCGCCGATCAGGGCGAACAGCCCCAGCGTGTACATGAGGATGGTCTGGACGAGCAGCACAATCGCGATCACCCCGACCGCCCACTCGCCAAAGGCCAGCAGCATCAGCGGGAAGCCGTAGTTACCGGCGTTGAAGAACACCGCGCCGAAGCCCAGCACCGTGCGCTTCTCGACGAACGGCCTGAGCGAGAACAGGCCCGCCGCCAGCAACGCCATGATCAGCATATGCGCCGCCGCGAAGCCCGCCACAGTCGCGATGTCCGCCGCCGTCAGCGAGGACTCGACAATCGTCGCAAAGGCGATGGCCGGGGTAAAGACGTAGAAACCGACGCGCGTCAACGTGGTGATATCGAGGTGAAAGGCGCGGTCGAGCGCAAAACCGATGCCAAGCAGCACGACAATCGGCGCGATGATGTCGGAGAAGATCGTCAGCGGTGACATGTCAGGGCGCTCCTTGGATGCGCCAATTCATATGCCGGGCTATCTATAGTTGTCCGCTCCGCGGACAGGGCCGCCTGCGGCGCTCGTCCCCGCAGGGGACGATTGTACATAGGTGGCGGCGGATTTCTCGTAAATGTGGCGAGTTATAACTATGAACACCCTTGCTGACACCCTCCCCGCCGAGGCGGGCACATACGTCCTGATGATCGGCGTGGGCGAGCCGCTCCGGATCGTGCCGGGGCGGTTGGGCGCGTTCGACCTGCCAGCCGGGCTATATGCCTATGTCGGCAGTGCGCATGGCGCAGGCGGCCTGCGTGCCCGTGTGGGGCGGCATCTGCGCGCCGGGAAGAAAGTTCACTGGCATGTGGATGCGCTCACCGCGCTCGCGCAGGTGGTCGAGGTGTGGGCCAGCGCCTCGGCGGAGCGGGTGGAATGCGAGTGGGCGCGGGCGCTCGCCGCGCTGCCGGGCGCTGAGGAGCCGATCCCTGGCTTTGGCGCGTCGGACTGTGCCTGCCCGACCCACCTGCTACGCCTCCCACCGGACAGGCTGGGCGAGGCGTGGCTTGCGCTGGGGCAGCCCGCCCGCTACTCCCCCTGAGCCTGCCCGGCGAAGTCCCCGGCGGAGGGGCAGCCGCCCAGCGACGTGGCCGCACGCACGCCGTTGACGATGGCCTGCGCGACGACTTCCGCCGCATACGCGCCCACAACATTGATGTTCACCCGCTTCTTGCCCGTCGCCAGCGCGAACATCGTGTCGCCGTCGAGCATGGTGTGCGCCGGGCGGATGGCGAGCGCCAGCCCGTTCTGGGCCATCTGCGCCAGCTTGTTCGCCTCTTCCTTCGTCAGTTTGGCGTTGGTCGCCACCACGCCGATCACGGTGTTGCGCAGGGCAAAGCTGCTCACCGCCTTGCCGACGAGCGTATCGAGCGCGCTCATGGTGTCCGCGAACTGCTTGCCGCTTGGCGGCTTGCGCGCCCCGGCGATAATCTCGCCCGTCTGCGGGTCGATCACATCGCCGTAGGCGTTAACGGCGACAATCGCGCCCACGACCACGCCGCCGCTGAGGTGGACGCTTGCCGTGCCGATGCCGCCTTTCATGTTGAAGGCCGAGCCGAACATGTTGCCGCAGCGCGCGCCCGTCCCCGCGCCGACGCTGCCCTGCTCAACCGGGCCGTCGCTGGCGGCCATGCACGCAGCGTACCCCATCTCCGGGTCGGGCCGCCGGTCGGAGCGGCCAATGTCGAGGTCAAACAGCGAGGCGGCGGGCACGATGGGCACGTGCGTCACGCCGACGTTCACGCCGACTTTACGCTCCTCCAGATAGCGCATCACGCCGGCGGCGGCGTTCAGCCCGAAGGCACTGCCGCCCGTCAGCAGCACGGCGTGCACCTCCTGTACCAGATGCATTGGGCGCAGCAGGTCGGTTTCGCGGGTGGCGGGCGCGCCGCCCCGCTGATCGACCCCGCCGACCGCCCCGCCCTCGCACAGCACGACGGTGCAGCCAGTCACGGCCTCGCGGTCCTGGGCGTGCCCAACTTTAATACCCGGCACATCGGTGATGGCGTTGTTCGGCTTTCGAGCCACAGGAGTCCTCCTTGCACAAAGAGGCGCGCCACCCGGCGATGGGCGACGCACCTGTGTGGATCAAACGTCGGGGTCAACGTGCTCGTCGAAGAGCCAGGGCGGGTCGTCCTCGCTATCCCCCTCCAGCGCCTCGACCGCTTCCAGAATGGCGAGCGCCTTCTCGACCATCGGCCCCGGTACGATCACGTCGATGCGCCCCAGGATACCGACGCTGACCGGCAGTGCCGTGCTGACAGCCTCCTGGCGAAGCTGGGCGGGGATGCCCTCATCTTGCAGCCGGGCGACGGCGAGCCTCGCTTGCACCCAGTTGAAGACGGTCAGCACCGATACCCATGGCGCGGGTTCGTCGTCCCCTCCTCCGAGTTCCCCGGCCTGTTCCGCCGCGTCCTCACCCGACCGGCTGCTGCCAGCACCAAACAGTCTCCACACCATTCCTTGCAGCATAGCTCCTCCCCCAATACGCAGACCGTGCACAACCGTTTACACACGTGACGGGTCAGCGCGGGCGCTGCCCTGCACACAGATCATATCGCATGGGGGTGGAAGGTCGAGAAATTACGGGGTGGTCAGGCGGGGTGGCGGCTCACCCGCGCCGCGCGCCCTGCCGGGGCCGCGCCGCCACCGGCTCGACCTGCGGGTCGTACCCCGGCAGCACGATCGTGAAGGTCGTGCCGCGGCCTACCCGGCTGTCCAGCCAGATGCGCCCGCCGTGCGCCTCAACAATGGACTTCACGATGCTCAGCCCGAGCCCGGTGCCGTCATAGGAGTCGGCGACATCGCCCGCGCGGTAGAACTTGTCAAAGATGCGGGGCTGGTCCTCAAGTGGGATACCGATACCGGTGTCCGTCACCCGCGCGATGACCTGCTCGCCCTCGCCGAACAGCTCGACGTAAATCTTGCCGCCGGTCGGCGTATATTTGATCGCATTGTCGATCAGGTTGACGAACACCTGCCGCAGCCGTACCGGGTTGCCGAGCACCATAGCTGTGGGGTCGCCTCCCTCGTAGACAAGCGTCTGGTTGCGGTTCAGCGCGCGGTCGCGCAGCGCGTCGACGGCATAGGCGGCCACCTCGTGCAGCGACACCGGCTCGCGCTCGCGGTCAAGCCCGGCCTCAATCTTGCCCAGGTCGAGCAGGTCGCGGATGGTCTCGGTGATCAGGCGGACGTTGTGCCGCACCTGCCCCGCGAACTCCAACTGCTGCTCGTTCAGGTCGCCGGTCCGCATGAGCAGTTCGATGTACGAGAGGATCGCGGTGAGCGGCGAGCGCACCTGGTGCGACACCATCTCCAGCAATTCGGTCTTAACGCGGTCGCGCTCCTTCAGGTAGGTGATGTCGTGCATCACCGCCACGCGGCCAATGTTCTCGACCGTCACGACGCGGGCGTTGTAGGTGCGCTCGTCCTCCAGTTCGACCTCGCCCTGCACCAACTCCTGCAGCCGCGCACCGTCGAACAGCGCCAGCAGCGACTCGTTGCGGGTGAACTCCCGCAGGGGCCTGCCGATCGGGTTCACGCCCTCCGGTAGCGCCTCAAGAAGCTGCTCCGCCGCCGGGTTGCACAGCACGATGCGGTCATGCTCGTCCACGGCAAGCATGGCGTCTTCCGCCTGTGAGAATATCCGGGCCAGGCGGGCGCGCTCGTTCTCGGCAGTGGTGTAGAGATGGGCGTTGACGATGGTAATGGCGGCGTAACCGGCGAGGGCGATCATCAGAGCGACATCCTCGCGCGAGAAGGTGCGGTCGGAGGCGCGGTTGTGCAGGCCCAACACGCCGAGCACCCGATCTTTGATCTTGAGCGGCACATAGAGCAGGCTGCGCACGAGGTAGCGGGTCTTGATCTGCTGCATGCCCTCGCCGCTGACGAGCAGCGGCTCCCCGGTGCGGATGACCTGCCCGGCGAGGCTGTCCTGCACGCGCAGGCGCATATTCCGCAGCCCGTCGGTGAGGTTCTTCTCGGCGCGCACGTACAGGTCGCCGGTTTCCGGGTCGACGAGCATCAGCACGCCTTCCTCGGCCTCGCTGAGGTATACGGCGGCCTCTACCACGCGGGAGAGGATCTGCTCAACGTCCAGCAGTGAGGTGATAGATTTGCCGACGGCAATCAGCGTGTTGAGCGCCTGAAGGCGGCGCTGGTCGGGCACACCGGTGCGGACCGAACCGATGCGGCTGGCTTGCAGCACCCGGCTTACCGCCTCAACCATCGCCTCCGGGTCAAAGGGCTTGATGAAGTAGTCCATCACGCCGAGGCGCAGCGCCTGCACCGCCAGGTCCTCCGAGCCCTCCGCCGTCATCAGGATGGCGGGCACGCGCGACCCCTGCTCACGCAGCGCCTGGAGCATCTCCAGCCCGGACATATCCGGCATAGAGAGGTCGGTGATGATCAGGTCGGGCGGGGAGGCGAGCGCCGCCGCAAGCCCTTCGGTGCCGTTGCGGGCGGTATCGACGCGGTAGCCCTCCCCCTGCAGCACCACATTCGCCATGAAGTCGCGCATCTGCGCGCTATCGTCAACTACGAGAATCCGCTCTCCGCTCACGCTGGCTATTACCCTTCATCCTGTGACGGTGGGGTCTGCGGCGAGCCGTCGGCAGACTGCTCAATCCACTCGACGAAGGCGAGCACCTCGCTCAACTGCCGGTGCATCACGTCCACGGCGGCGCGGTGTGACTGGCGCAGCGCCCCCATCTCTCCGGTACGAAACATGTTCATGGTGTTCAGCAGTTCGATGAGCGGCCCACGCAGGCGGGCGGCAAGTTCCTTGCAGCGGTTGTCAGGCGGAGGAGCGACCTTCGCCCCTGCTGCCGCCGCCTCAAGCTGACGGGTGCGCTGCTCCATCGCCGCGAACAGCCGGGCGTTCATTACTGCAATGGCGGCGTAGTCCGCAAGCGCCGTCATCAGGTCTCTGGCGTGCGTGCGGAAGGGCTCGCGCTCGTTTGCCACCCATAGCAGGCCCACCGCCGAGTCGTTGACGACGAGCGGCGCGTAGATCACCGCACGCGCTCGGCTGTGGGCCGGGCTGAAGCGGTGCAGCCCTTCCCCGCTGCCGACGTATGTTTCCTTCGAGGCCATGACCAGCGCAGCGAGGTCGTCCTCGACCGGCTCGCCAACCCGCTTGCTCAGCGCGTCAGGAAGCTGGTAGCCGGAGCGCAACACAAGCGGGCCGGATGGCTGCTCCCGCAGGAAGAAGCCGGAGCTTTCTGCACCCGTCACCTCAACGGCGGCGCGCGTCAGCGCATTGAAGATGTTGTCCAGCGCGCGCAGGGTCGTGATCGCCCTGCCGATGCCCATCAGCGTGCGCAGGTCGTGCAGGTGGCGCTCCGTCTGCCGGGCGGCAGCCTGCACCTCCGCCAGCAGCGCCTCGCGCTCCCGGCGCAGCCGCACCTCTTTCAGCGCCCGTTCGACAGCCTGTATCAGTTCCGCCTCGCGCACCGGGCGGACCACGTAGTCGCGCGCGCCCAGCCGGAAGGCCCGGAGCGCCTCGCGCTCGCGTCCCTCATCGACGAGCAGGATGACGGGGATGTCCGCCCCCTGTGCGTTCAGCGCGGCCAGCACATCGTGCCCGCTCAAACCGGCCATCTCCAGGTCGAGGATCAGCACGTCGGGCGCTGCTGCGCGGATGGCTGCCAGCCCGCTCGCGCCGTCTGCTGCTGCCTCGACGTGGTAGCCGGACGGCTCCAGCGCCGCCTCGACCAGTGTGCTGCGCTCAGCGGCGTCGTCGTCAATTATCAGGACTCGATCTTGCTTCTCGGCCACAGTCGCCTCTCAAGGGAAATCTCGCCATGGCGAGGCGAGTGATTTCAGGAGCGCCAGTGGGCTCTCCGGCTAGTTTACCGAACAGCCGCATACGATAACAGTAGGGGAAGACTTTACCTTTGGTATTTTACAACGCCCACAGCTCACGGGGAAATTGGCGTGTGGTCCCATGCGGAGAAGGTTGGGCAAACACGCCGCGGGTGGTAAATCCGCTTGTCTGTATTTACCACCATGCCGGTAGGGGCGGGTCTGAGCCCCGCCCCTACTTACATTCCGGTGGGTTTGAATAACAAATCCGCTGAACCTCTCCCTGCAATGCGGGTTGGGGGTTGAGGCGGGGTTGAATCCGCCGCGACGTTTAGTCGCGGCTCCGATCTAGGGCTGAGCGTCACGCCGGTAGGGGCGGGTCTGAGACCCGCCCCTACTTACATTCTGGCGGGTTTAAATAATAAACCCGTCGCTTCCCTGCAATGCGGGTTGGGGCTCACGCCCCAAAAAGAGGAAAGCCACCCTTACGGGTGGCTTGCACGTCAGGTTATCTTGGGGAAAGAAATGCAAGCCAGAGAGCTGTGCATCCTTCGTTTGGCCGGGAGCAAAATACCCGACGTGCATCTTCAATATAGCACGCCTTGATTAAGATGTGAATTACAGTTTTTCAAGTCGCCGGAGCAAGCTAGCCTCCGCCGACCCGCCACACGTACACCATCCCATCGCCCCCGGCAGAGACGAGCGTCGTGCCGTCCGCCGACAGGTCGATCCCCCAGCAGCCGCCCTCGTGCCGGCCCAGCGTGGCGATCCGCGCCTCCAGCCCGTGCAGATCGCGCACGTCGGGCAGGAGCGCCGCATCCCACAGACGCACGCTGCCATCGCCCCCCGCCGTGATCAACACGCTACCATCCGGTGAGAAGGCCAGCCCCGTGATGCCGCCGCTGTGCGGCCCCCACTCCACGAGACGCTCGCCGGTCGCCAGATTCCACAGCGAAACACGGTTGCGGCTCGTCCCGACCGCCATGATGTTGCCATCCGGCGAGACGGCAAGGGAGATCACCGCCGCGTCTGCCGCGGCGAACGAGTCGCGGACTTCCCCGGTCTCCGCGTCGTGGAACACCACTGTGCCCTGTTCGTCGCCTGTCGCCAGCCACGCGCCATCCGGCGACCACGCCACGCTGCGCAGGCGCGTATTGTGCCCCTCCAGCCGGTACAGCGTCCCGCCCGATGCGCCATCCCACATCTCGCCGAGCGCGCTGAAGTAGCCGCCCCCCGCCAGCCGCGAGCCATCCGGCGAGAAGGCCACCTGCCGGAGCTGCGCGGTCGTGCCCGTGCCCATGATGCGCTCGCCGGTGCGAGGCTCCCAGAGCTGGAGCGTGCGATCCCGCCCGCCGGAGGCCAGCCGCGAGCCGTCGGCAGTCATGTCCAGCGTGTAGACGGTGCCCCGGTGGTGCTCCAGCCGGTGAAGCAACTCGCCGCTCTCGCCATCGAACACGTAGACCGCGCGGTCGGTGCCTGCTGCCGCGATGAGGCGACCATCGCCGGAGATCGCCACGGCGTTGAACGCGCCCCGCCCCTCGCCGAGCGTCAGCACAAGCTCGACACGCGGCGCGGTCTCCGCGACGATGACGTTGGGCGCGAGCGTCGGTGTGGGCGTCGTGCTGGGTGTCGGCGTGAGCGTCGGCGTAGGCGTGGCGCTGGGCCGGGGGGTAATGGTGGGCGTCGCGCTCGGCACGGGCGTGCGCGTCGGCGGCACGCTCGGTGAAGGCGGCGGCGTGATCTCAGCAACGGTGGACTGGCACGCCGCCAGCGCCCAGCACACAGCGAGGAGGAGCGGCAGCAGCGCGCTCCTGATGGCGTTCGTTCGCGTCAATCTATTCACTCACTATCACCTGACTGACGTTGCTTGCCGGCGGCACAGCCCGGTACAATCCGTCCGCTGACCGCCGAGGAGTTCTTGATTATGAGCACAGCCACCGTAACCGTTAGCCGCCCGATACCCTACACCTGCCAGTACGCCAGCCCGGACCTCGTGCGCGAGCTGGTGCACGGCGAGCGGGCGCTCACCGCCGACCCGAACTGGGAGAGCTACGGCGCAGCCTCGCCGGAGGAGTACGCACACTGGGCACAGCGGTCATGCGGCGTGGTGTGCGTCAAGATGGCAGTTGAGGCGCTGGCAGGCGTGGAGCCGCGCCCGGTCATGGACTGGGTGCGGGCGGGCCTTGCGCTCGACGGCTACCTGACCGAGTTCCGTCCCGACCGCCCCGACAGGCCCATCGAGAAAGGTTGGAAGCACGCGGCACTGGCCGCCCTCGCCCGCCAGCACGGTCTGCATGCGACCCTCGCCGCCGGGCTGTCGCTCAGCGATCTCGCCGCGCACCTCCGCGCCGACCGGCTGGTGATCGCGTCTGTCTCGTCGGAACTGGGCGAAGATGGCCCCATCACGCGGCGCGCCGGACATCTGGTGCTGGTGTACGGCGCGATACTCGGCGCGGGCGGGGAGGTGGAGAGCGTCATCCTGCACAACCCGTCCGGGCGGACGCCCGCCCTGCAAGCGGGGGCGTGCATCCCCGCCGCCCGCTTCGAGCAGGCTTTCTCCGGTCGCGGGATCGTCGTCTCCCGCTAGAGCAGCACAAAGAACACGTACAGCCCGATGCCGAGCAGCAGGATCACCAGGCAGCCGGACAGGAACGTGCGCACGGCAATCTTGACCACGCCGCGCACAATATACCAGCCGACGACCAGTATTCCGATAATGATGAGCCACGTCGTGAGCTGCCCGACCGTCAGGCCGAGCAGTTCTGCGATCGGTGCTAGAAACTCCATATCTTCCCAGCCTTTATCACCGTGTCCACAAGGTTGACGCCGTAGCGATAGCCCAGATGCCGGACGTCCGGCATGTCGAGCAGGAGCAGGTCGGCCTGCTTGCCCGGCTCCAGGCTACCGACCCGGTCGCCGAGGCCCAGCGCATGGGCCGAGTTCAACGTGGCAGCGGCCAGCGCCTGCGCGGGCGTGAGCTTCAGGTAGCGCGTGGCGAGCGCGATGATCATCTGCATCGACTCGCACCACGTCGTACCGGGGTTGCAGTCGGTGGCGAGCGCCAGCGCGCCGCCCGCCTCGATGATCGCCCGCGCGGGCGTGTACTCGTCATGCGCCAGCCCGAAGGGCGTGCCCGGCAGGCTCACGGCGACGGTGTCGCCCTGCCCCAGCGCGCGGATGTCCTCCTCCGGCGTCTTGACGAGGTGGTCGGCAGACACCGCGCCCAGTTCGACCGCCAGCCGCGTGCCGCCGATCCCCTCGAACTCGTCTGCGTGGATCTTGAGCGGCATCCCGGCGTCGCGCCCGGCTTCGAGGATGCGCCGGGACTGCTCCACGTCGAACACGCCCGCCTCGCAGAACACGTCCACGAACGGCAGCGGCTTGCCGCGCTCCTGCGCAAACGCGACCACCGCCGGGATCATCTCCTCGACCACGAGGTCCACGTACTCGTCGGTGCGCCCGTCGTAGTTGGAGGGCACGGCGTGCGCGCCGAGGAAGGTGGCGACAATGTCGGCGGGGTGCTCGTCGGCCAGCCGGTAGATCGCATCGAGCATCTTCAACTCGGTTGCCGTGTCCAGCCCGTAGCCGGTCTTGATCTCCACCGTCGTCGTGCCGTGCCGGAACATCCTGTCGAGCCGCTGCCGCGTCTCCGCGACGATCTCGTCCACCGTCGCCGCGCGGGTCATGTAGACGGTGCTGCGGATGCCGCCGCCCGCCGCCATGATCTCCATGTACGTCGCGCCCTCGATGCGCATCTCGAACTCAAGCGCGCGGTCGCCCACCCAGGCAAGGTGTGTGTGCGGGTCGACAAAGCCGGGTATGACCACCTTGCCGCCCGCGTCGAGGCGCTCGCGGGGATCGTAGCGGGCCGCGAGTTCATCCGTTCCGCCAACCTCGACAATCAGGCCATCCTCGATAGCCACCGCGCCGTTCTCGACAACTCCCAGCGTGCCGAGCGCTTCCCCCCTTTGCGGGCCTCCACCCGGCGAGGGCACAACGCACACCTGGTGCGCATTCTCCACCAGCAGATCGATCTTCTCTGCCATAGCTATCCTGTGGGTGCTACACTGGAATCAATCTGCTTGCAGTGTACCATACAGCCGCGAGACAGGGTACAGGGCGGGTCCATCGCATCGATCCGGTGGCAGCTACCATCTATAATTCAATCAAGGAGGGGGGCCTATGCAGACACAGACGAAGGATGTTCAGTCGGAACAGGATGTGCGAAGCCGCATTATGAGCTTCATGCCCAGCGCACACGGGCTGCGCTTCCCCAACCGCTTCCCCGGTATACCGGCGCCGTTCCACGTGCCGGGGATCGACAAGTCGATCTACGGGCTGTGTGGTGGGATGTGCTTCACCGTGCTCGACTATCTGCACGCAGGCCAGCCCGTGCCGGATTCTCCGCACATCCCGGAAAAGAACACGCCCTTCTGGCGCTACCTGTACCGCCGCCAGCTTGACTCGTTCGGGCCGGGGCTGTGGTACACACTGAAATTCGCACTGTGGACACTGCTGCCGAATGCCGCCGTGCGGCGGCGCACCCGCGTCACGCTGGAGAAGGTGCTCACGAGGCTCGAAGCGGGCGAGCCGACGGTGCTGGGTATCGTATATGTCGGCGTGCCGCAGTCATTCGCCGTGTGGGAGAATCACCAGGTGCTTGCCTATCGCGCCGAGCAGCCCGCGCCGGGCATCACAGACCTTTATATCTACGATCCAAACCACCCCGGCGACGACACGGACTTCATCCGCTGCGAGGCATCAGACAAAGGCGTCGTCTGTGCGCAGAAATCCGCGTACCGGGCAGACCGGCCCGTGCGGGGGTTCTTCCCTGTGCGGTACGCGCCCAAACGCCCACCGGCATTGTTCCCGGAATAGGCAGCCCCGGTGGATATGAACATGGATTGTCGGCGCAGGCCTGGCTAGGAGATAGGCATTGTAGGGGCGGGTCGTGATGCGCGATGCTTCGCATCGACCGCATCAATAGACCCGCCCCTACCAATACCGCGTATAAACATTGGTGTATAGACAGGGAGCCGCGATGCTTATTCGCGGCGTTCCCCCGCCCTTACTACCCCGTATATCGCTTCGCCAGCGCGTCGAGCGCATCATAGTACGGCTTGATGCTGGGGATATAGTGCCGCTCGTCCCTGGCGTGCGGGCCGAGGCCCGTCTGCCCCCACACGACCGCCTGCCCGGTCGGCGCGAAGCGCGCGCTTGTGCCCGGCAACTTCTTGCCAACGCGCGGCTCCTCGCCCGTCGCCTCGCGGATGGCGTCGAGCAGGTTCAGCAGGTGCGGGTTGGCCGGGTCGCAGGCGACGCCCGCATCCCGCACCTCGACGATAACCTCCAGGCCATTGGCTTCCCCATAGGCGCAGATCGCCTCAAGCAGCGATGCGATGTCATCCTGCGGGATGGGCCGCACCTCCAGCCCCAACTCGCCGCGTTCCGCGACGATGTTGTACACGCCCGGCTGCCCCAGCGTGAGGAACGGGAAGCGGTAGCTGGAGCGCCAGCCGTTCGCCGCGTCGAGCGTCAGGTACTCTGCGAGGATAGCCGGCAGTTCCGTCCGCGCACGCACAAGCTGCTCGCCGATGTCGGCCTTGACACTGGCCGTGCCAGTGTGCCCCGCCTCGCCGTGCGCGACGAGCTTCAGGCGCACCACGCCCCGGTTCTCCACACACACCTCGCCGACAAGCTCGGTGCCGCTCTCGCCGGTGCGCTCCCCGGCGATGATGAGGCCGGGGATGTAGTTCAGCTCGGTCTGCAGCGCCGCGAGCACGTGCGGCGTGCCCATCGGCTCGGTTTCGCCGTTCTCCTCGTTGCCGACGAGCAGCAGGTTCACGCCGGGCCTGGGGCCAGGCTTCTGCATCTGGTCCTTCATCCACACCAGGTAGGTGGCGACGACCGTCTTCATATCCGCGCTGCCGCGCCCCCACAGATAGTCGCCCTCGATGCGCGGCTCAAACTGCGAGTCGTCCGGCTGCGGCTCGACCACGTCGAAGTGCCCGGCGAGCATCACCGGGGCCTCTAGCTGGCCGGGGAAGCTCGCCAGCAGTGCCGGGTACTTGCCCTCATCGAACATCCGCACCCGCACGCCTGCACCCTCCAGATACTCGCGGATAAAATGCGCCGCCCGCGCGACCTCGTCAAGCCGCTCGTCGGGGCAGTTCGTCACGCTGGGGATGCTGATCAGCCGCTGGGCCAGCGCGACGATCTCGCTCGTCTTGTCCAGGTGGAGGGTGACCTCCGGCTGCGCCGGGTAGAAGTCGATGCGCACGGGTGCGGGCTGCCGCCGCGCTTCGCCGCGCGCCGCCTCGATCAACTCGCGGAGCTTCTGACCCTCGCCGTTCATGCTCTCGACCTCGGCGGCGATACGCCGCACCTGCCGCCGCACTTCCGCCTCGCGCTCCTCGGCAAGCTCCTTGAGCACCTCCGGCGGCACGATGACGCTGTCACCGATGGCCTTACGCACCCGCGCGCGCAGCTTCTCGGCGGTGTTGGGCGCACCGAGGTGCATCTCGACGAGCGGTTGGAGCAGCGCCTGCCGCCCCAGCGCCTGCGCCAGCGGGCGGACCTGCTCCAGCGTCCAGCCCAGGAAGGCGCGCATGGTGATCGGCTTGCCGGTGAACGGGTTCTCGATCTCCGCTCGCAGCCCGTAGGTGGCGGCAGCGGACTCATTGCGCCGCGCCCGCGCGATATCCTCGACGTCGTAGCGGAAGGCCCGCGCAAACTCCGGGTCGATGTAAAAGCGGATGAGCAGAAGCTCGACCAGCGCCAGGTGAGCGATGTCCAGATCGATGTCGTGCCCGCCCTCGTCGGTGCGAAGCTCCACGCGGGACATCGGCAGGTCGATGCGCGCGCGCAGGTTGGCCTGCTCAATCTGCGCCGCCATCTCCTCCAGGCTGATCGACTCGCCGCCGGGGTAGATCCCGCGCCGGTACAACTCGCTCAACTCGTCGGCGGTCAGCGAGATGATGCGCTCAACCGGCTCGGCGGAGGAGCGGGCGCGAACCGGCGTCCAGTTGTTGTTGCCGAAGCGCACGCCGCGCCGCACGAGGTCATACGAGATGTTCACGTAGTCCTCGTAGCTGCGGTACAGGTACGGCACGTCGAGCGTGCGGTCGTTGGGGAAGGTCAGGTTGCGGTTCGAGTCTACGTCGGTCAGGATGACAAGCGGCTCGCCAGTGCGCGTGTCGGTGCGGAGCGGTGTGCTGGCCGTCACCGCCATCGACAGCGCGGCGAAGGCACGCATCAGGCGCGTGGCCTCAATGTAGACGCGGTTCTTGTAGTTGTCGAGGTGGCCGTTGGTGCGCTCGCTGCTGGGCAGGTGCATAAAGTCCCAGCCGAGGAGCGTGTCAGGCAGCGAGACGTTGACGTGTGTTCCGGCAGTGGCGAGGCTCGCCCCGTACAGATCCACGCAGCGCTCCAGGTAGCGACGCTTGGCGAGGTTCCAGCTACCGGGTATGTCGGCATGGCTGACCTCGACGGGGTGCAGCACGTTGCCGTGGAACATGTACAGCCGCTCGCCCAGATCGGCGCTGGCCTTTGAGAGAATGTTGAGCAGGCAGGCCTCAAGCAGCCACCCCTCATACACGGTGTGCACCGGCGAGAAGTACGGGCGGGTGATCCACTCCGTCATCCAGTGGAAGACTTCGGGCTTGGTGTGCCAGTCCAGCCAGTGTGGGACGTACTCCTCACGCAGCACGTCAACGAAGCTGCGGCCATTGCCAACGGTGCGAAGCGGCTGGAAGCGGGAGTCGTACAGGTTCCACTCCAGCTCAAGGCCGCTCGTGCCTCCCTCGCGCGCCGAACGCTCGTCCGTCTCAATGGCCAGCAGATACTTCTCGGCGAAGCTGTTGATGTCGGGTGTCGATAACGCTGTCACTGTCTGCCCCTCTCTTCGTGTCCTAACCCCTGCGCTGATTGCGCACCTGTTCTTGAGACCCCCTCTGTCGGCGCTCCGAGGCTTAAGGGGGTTTCGGCAGGGGCGGGTCTAATGATGCGGTCGATGCAGAGCATCGCGCATCACCCCCGCCCCTACAACGCCATACCAATATGCCCAACCCTACCCCTTCAGCGCCGCCAGCCCGGCGACGAGGCGCTCGACCGCGCCGCGCGTCCGCTCGACCGGCGTCGCGTAGGAGAAGCGCACCCAGTCCGCGCCGAACCGCGAGAAGTACGCGCCCGGCACAATCGCCACGCCCCACTGCTCGGCCAGGTACTCGCCAAGCTCGGCGCTATCGGCCATGCCTGCCGCCCGCAGCCACTCACCGACTTCAATGAAGGCGTAGTAGCCCTTGCCGAGAATGGCCGTGAAGCCGTGCGCGTCCAGCATCTCGCGCAGGACCGCGCGACTGGCGTTCGTCGGCTCGATGATGGTCGCCGCCGCCTCACGGAAGCCCTGCTTGTACGCGGCAATCGCCACCGCCTGCGAGTAGAAGGAGGGGATCACGCCGTGCGAGGCCTGCGCGGTGATGAACTTGACAACCGGCTCCGGCGCGATGAGATGCGCGTTGCGGATGTTCGACGCGCCGAGCGACTTGGTAATGCCGTCGAGGAACATCAGCCGCCCGCGCTCCTCCGGCGAGAACCGCTTGATGAAGCTGTTCAGGTCCATCGGCTCCTCGTCGGTAACGTAGTGGTACATCCAGTCGAAGAGCACGTAGCGCACGCCCGCCTCAAGCGCCGCGTGGGCCAGCTCGGCCTGCCGCTCGGCGGAGATGGTCAGCCCGGTCGGGTTGTCGGGGTTGGTAATGACGAGCATCGCCACCTGCCGCCCGCGCTTTTCGGCGGCGGCGACCGCCTCACGGATGCCTTCCGGCGTGTAGGCCCAGCCGTTCTGCGCCTCACCGGGCATTAGCACAACGTTCGCGCCGATGCCGTACGGCCCCCAGTTGTAGCTGATCCAGGGCACGCGGGAGACGGCAATCACGTCGCCGATGCGCCCGGTACCGACGTGCAGCGCCGCCATGTACGCCTTGATCAGCGCATCACGCCCGCCCACCGTGGCAACCACGTTCTGCGGGCCCAGCCCGGTATCCGAGTCAAGCTGCCAGTAGTCCTCGACCACTGCCCGGCGGAACACGTCCGCGCCGTAGGGCGAGTCGTAGCCGGTGCCGTGCTCGATCTGGAGTTCGTTGGCCGCTTCGAGGATGGTGAGCGGCACGCCGGGCAGGCTCGCGCCGCCGTCGCCCTGCGAAGCGTCGAAGATCGGGCTGCCGGGGTTGGCCTGCTCGTAGACGGCAAGCCCCTTTTTGATCATGAACATCCGCGACGGCGGGATGGTCATCATGCGAGAGGGGTAGTCGTCGACGGGGATGAGGTGATCCTCCTGCACAAAAACGGGTGCGCTGCTGTCTGTCATATCCTCTCTCCTCCTGCGCGCTCATTGCCCGGCGTAGCCCACAAAAAAGCCCTCCAGATGGGCTCTGGAGGGCTCGGTCTGCGCTCGGCGATGTCATCTTACGGCTAGATGACCTTCGGCAACCCGAAAAACCGCTCCAGGCCCGGCCTGGCGGCGGTCAGTGGTGGTGGTATTCATGTTGCGGGTTGCGAGTGCTGCCGTGTCCATATTGTCGTGCATGATACTCGATCGCGCGCGGGGATGTCAAGGGGTGAATCGGGATCGCGGGCAAACAAAAAGCTGAGAGCACCAGTTTCGACAAAAGGGTTGACTCATTTCGCGGCGTGTGATATGTTTTGGGGCAGTATTTTTGAGAGGAAGCAAACACTTAAGCCAATGAATTCGCTGACAGCCCGCATCCGCCGTTACCCTCGTCGCCGCCAGACGCCCATTCCGGTGTCCGGCTAGTGGTGGTTGCAGTGGCTTAGGCAGGCCAGATTGACAGCAAACCGCTCCCGGGCAACCGGGGGCGGTTTTTTTGTGTTAAGGGAGAAGCCGCAATGCAGGTCAACGTAGGTGTGTACGGCGCGACAGGCTATACCGGGCTAGAGCTGGCCGCGATCTTGGCCCGGCACCCCGGCGTGCATATCCGCTTCGGGACGTCGGAGAGCATGGCCGGGCAGACTCTGCGCCAGAGCCACCCGCTCGCGCCGGATGTGCCGCTCGTGCGCGCGCAGGACGCCCCGCTCGGCGAGGTTGATGCCGTCTTTCTGTGCCTGCCGCACACCAGTTCCGCACCGCTCGCCGCGCAGGCGCTTGAGTACGGCGTGAAGGTCGTGGACCTCTCCGCCGACCTGCGCATCGACGACGCGGCGGTCTATGAGCAGTGGTATAAGGTCGCGCACCCGGCGCCGGACCTGCTGCCGGTTCCCTATGGCATCCCGGAGCTGTGGCGGGATACGCTCGTCGGGCGCTCGCTCATCGCCAACCCTGGCTGCTACGCCACCTCGATGCTGCTGGGCCTCGTGCCCCTCGCCCGGCGCGGCCTGATCGCCGAAGGCGGGCCAATCATCGTGGACGCCAAATCGGGCGTTAGCGGCGCGGGGCGCTCCCCGAAGCAGCACACGCTCTTCGCCGAACTTCACGGCAACTTCTACCCGTACAGCATCGGGCGCAGCCACCGGCATCTGGCCGAGGTCGAGCAGCAGCTTGCCAAGGAAGGCGTCGAGCAGGGCCGGCTGATCTTCTCGCCGCACCTGCTGCCGGTCGACCGGGGCATCATCTCGACGATGTACGTGCCCGTCACCGACATGGACGCGGCGCGGCAGGCGCTCGCCGAGCAGTACGAGGGCGAGCCGCTCGTCGAGGTGTTATCGGAAGGCGAGATGGCGACGCTGGCGCACGTTAACCGCACACCGCGCGCAGTGATCTCCACGACGGCGGCGACGGCAGACACGCTGATCGTGGTCTCGGCGCTCGACAATCTGCAGAAGGGCGCGGCGTCGCAGGCCGTGCAGAACTTTAACCTGATGGCCGGTTTCAATGAGACGGCGGGCCTGCTAGCCGTTGAGACGGCTGTTTCCGGCTCGTAGTCGTTGAGAGAAGAAAGGCGTACGAGGGCAGCCATGCACATCGACGTGATCAAGGTCGGCGGCAACGACCTCGAAACCGAGGGCTTCATCCCGCAGCTTGCCAGGGCTATCGCCGGGCTGAACGGCGGGCGGAGGTGCATCGTGGTGCACGGCGGTGGGCGCTCGATCAGCGCGCTAATGGAGCAACTCGGCGTCGAGGCGACCTTTGTCAACGGGCAGCGCATCACTAACGAGGCGGGCCTGCGCGTCGCTGAGATGGTGCTCTCCGGCAGCGTGAACAAGCTGCTGACGCTGGCGCTGCTTGAGGCGGGCGTCGATGCGATGGGCCTGAGCGGGGTGGACCGCGGCCTGCTGCGTGCCGAGCGCTGGGCGGAAGCCGGTTCGCCGGAGGACATGGGCCTCGTCGGGCGGATCGTGGAGGTGCGCGCCGACGTGCTGCGCGAGCTGTGCGCTGAGGGCGTCGTGCCGGTCATCTCGCCGATCTCCGCCGGGCCGGGTGGGCGCTACAACGTCAACGCCGACCACGCCGCCGGGACGATTGCCGGGGCGGTCGGCGCGAGGCGCGCGGTGTTCGTCTCGAACGTGCCGGGCGTGAAGGTCGGCGATGAGGTTGCGCCGCGCCTCACGGCGGACGAGGTGAACGAACTGATCGAGGCGGGCGTGATCCGCGACGGGATGATCCCGAAGGTGCGGGCGGCGCTCGACGCGCTGGCGAAGGGCGCGCAGTCGGCGGTAATTACGAACCTCACCGGGCTGCAAGCGGACGCAGGCACGACGGTGGTGCTGGGGTAGCCGGTCAGGAATAACAGCGAGCCCCCTGACCGGCAACTCGCGGTTGTGCGGTCTCTCCCCCCCATTGCAAGGGGGAGGACGGTGGGGGCTCTATAAACCCGAAAACGGAGGGCGACAGCGCATGGCATTAGAAACCAGACAGGCAGCAGAGATTACCGAGAAGGACACCAGTTACGTGCTCGGCACGTACAAGCGCGCGCCGTTCGTGCTGGTGCGCGGGCAGGGCATGACGGTCGTGGACGCCGAGGGGCGCGAATACCTGGACTTCGGCTCCGGCATCGCCGTCAACGCGCTGGGCCATGCCGACCCGGAGATCATCGCCGCCGTCCACGAGCAGTTGGAAACGCTCGGTCACGTCTCGAACCTGTACCACACTGCGCCGCAGGCCGAGCTTGCAGAGAGCCTGTGCCAGCACAGCTTCGCCGGTAAGGTTTACTTCTGCAACTCCGGCGCGGAAGCGATCGAGGCGGCCATTAAGTTTGCGCGGAAATATGCACGCACGCACGACGGTCCCGATAAAACCGGGATCGTCGCTTTTTCCGGCGGCTTCCACGGGCGGACGGCTGGCGCGCTGGCCCTTACCGCCCGCGAGCAGTACCAGGCGCCCTTCCGCCCGCTGATGCCCGGCGTGAGTATCGCGCCCTTCAACGATGTGGACGCGATCAGGGCGTTCGTCGGCCCGCAGACGTGCGCGGTGTTCGTCGAGCCGGTACAGGGCGAGGGCGGCGTGAACGTCGCCACGCCGGAGTTCCTCCGCGCGCTGCGTGAGGCATGCGACGAGCATGGCGCGCTGCTGGTGTTCGATGAGATCCAGAGCGGGATGGGGCGGACGGGCCGTCTGTGGGCCTACGAACACTTCGGCGTGCAGCCCGACATGATGACGCTGGCCAAGGCGCTGGGCGGCGGCCTGCCGATGGGCGCGACGCTGCTCACCGACGAGGTCGCAAGCGCCATCGAGCCGGGCGACCACGGCAGCACGTTCGCCGGGGGGCCGGTCGCCGCGCGGGCGGCGCAGGTAGTGCTGAAGCGGGTGAGCGACCCGGCGATGCTGGCGCACGTCGAGAAGATGGGGGCGCTGCTCATGGGCCGCCTGCGCGAGCTTGGCTCGCCGCACATTAAGGACGTGCGCGGGCTGGGCCTGATGATCGGTGTGGAGATGGACGTCCCGGTAGCGTCTGTGGTGCAGGCGGGCTACGAGCGGGGCGTGATCCTGCTCAACGCCGGGGAGAACGTCCTCCGCCTGCTGCCACCGCTGATCGTGACGGAGAAGGAAATCGACCGGCTGATGGAGGTATTAGGGGAGATTATCCCTCATTAGCCTCACCCGTGCAGATATGGATCGAATAGAAGGAATTATCTCTTGTTAAACATTCAGAGTGAGGGGAGCAAGACCATCATGCAAACGCACCGGCTGAAGCAGGCCGCTGCTGTGAGCGGCAGCGACGACAACGTCAACATACGTGGGGCGCGCATCTCGGAGATCGACGAGATGCTGGCCATCTTTGCCGACGAGGTGAGGGCGGGGCGCATGCTGCCCCGCAACCCTGCGGAGATGCGCGCCCACATTGACGACTGGCTGGTGGCAGAACGTGATGGTGAGCTTGTCGGGTGTGTGTCGCTGGTGCACTTCAACGACGAGCTGTGCGAGGTGCGCTCGCTGGCCGTCGTGCCGGAGTACCGGGGCAACGGACTGGGCGGCAAGCTGATCCAGGCGGCGGTCCGGCTTGCCGAGGCGCGCGGGATGCGCCGCGTGCTCGCCCTAACACGGGCCGCGCCGGTGTTCCTGCGGCTGGGCTTCCAGGTAGATGGCATCGCCAACTACCCGGAGAAGGTCTGGCGAGACTGCCAGCTTTGCCCGCTGCGGGACAGGTGCGACGAGATCGCGGTCATCTATCATCTTGACGCTGATCATTCAAATGGGAACGGGAGCAGGTAGGCATCATGACGAGCTTCACAGTTAGGGGTTTCCGCGCGGCGGGCGTCCACTGCGGGCTGAAGGTAGACGATAAAGATATTGCCTTCATTGCCAGCGACCGCCCCTGCGCGGCGGCGGGCGTCTTCACGACCAACCATGTTAAGGCGGCCCCGGTGCTGCTCGACGAGGCGGTGATACGTGGCGGCGGAGCGGTGCGCGCAGTCGTCGCCAACGCGGGCAACGCCAACGCCTGCACCGGCGAGCAGGGCATGCGCGATGCACAGGCAATGGCGGCAGCGGCGGCGAGCATGATCGGCTGCGAGCCGGGCGAGGTGCTTGTGCTCTCAACGGGGGTGATCGGCGTGCCGATGCCGATGGAGCACGTCAGGCACGGCATTGAGACGGCAGCCGGGCAACTTGAGGCGGATGGCTGGCGCGACGCGGCGCTCGCCATCATGACGACGGACACCTACCCCAAGCTTGCCTGCGTCCACACCGACGCGGGTTACAGCATCGGCGGGATTGCCAAAGGCGCGGGCATGATCGCGCCCAACATGGCAACCATGCTGGCGGTCATCGTCACTGACGCCGCCGTGCCCCAGCCGGCGCTGCAGGCCATGCTCAAGCGCGCGGCGGATCACAGCTTCAACCGCATCGTCGTGGACGGCGACATGAGCACCAACGACACGGTGCTGCTGCTGGCCAACGGCGCGTCGGGCGTGGAGGTCGGCGAGAATGACGCCAAGTTCTATGCCGCGCTGGAAACCGTCTGCACGACGCTGGCACAGGAGCTGGTGCGCAACGCCGAGGGTGCGACGAAGTTCGTCACGCTGCACATCACCGGGGCGGAGAGCGTCGAGGCGGCGCGGGCCGTGGGCAACGCGATTGCCACCTCGCCGCTCTGCAAGACGGCCTTCTACGGCGCCGACCCCAACTGGGGCCGGATTATCGCGGCGGCGGGCCGGGCAGGCGTGACGGTCGACGCCGGGCGGATGGCGCTGTCGCTACTCGACGCGGAGGGCGTGGAGGCCATCCGGCTTTTTGAGCAGGGCGGCCCTACGAACTACGACGAGCCTGCCGCCATCGCACTCATGTCCGGCGAGGCGTGGGGGTTCCGGCTCGACCTGGGGCTGGGCGAGGCGGAGACGACCATCTGGACGTGCGACCTCAGCCACGACTATGTGACCATCAACGGGCACTACCGGACGTAACATCATATCGGGTTTTATTTGTAGGGGCCGGTTCCAGACCGGCCCCTACCTGATCTTGAAGGAGAGTTTTACCATGGCAGAGCAGCAGAACATCGATAAGAAACAGGTGAAGAAGGTTGTACTGGCTTACTCCGGCGGGCTGGACACGTCGATCATCGTGCCCTGGCTCGTTGAGAACTACGGCTGTGAGGTCATCTGCTATACCGCCGACCTCGGCCAGGGGCAGGAGCTTGAGGGGCTGGAAGAGAAGGCCATCCAGAGCGGCGCGAGCAAGGTCATCGTCGAGGACCTGCGCGAGCAGTTCCTGACGGAGTTCGTCTTCCCGACGATGCAGGCGGGCGCGGTCTACGAGCACAAGTACCTGCTCGGCACGTCGTTCGCCCGCCCGCTGATCGCCAAGCGGCAGGTCGAGATCGCCGAGCAGGAGGGCGCGGACGCCATCGCCCACGGCTGCACCGGCAAGGGCAACGACCAGGTGCGCTTTGAGGTCACGGCAATGGCGCTCAACCCGACGCTCAAGGTCATCGCACCCTGGCGCGAGTGGGACATCCGCAGCCGGGAGGACGCCATCGCCTACGCCCGCAAACACAACGTGCCCATCGCCCAGACGGAGAAGTCGATCTACAGTCGGGACGCGAACATCTGGCATATGAGCCACGAGGGCGGCCTGCTCGAAGACCCGTGGCAGTCACCCGAGGAGGAGATGTACCAGCTTTCCGTCAGCCCGGAGGACGCCCCCGACGAACCGGAGATCATCACGCTGGAGTTCGAAAGCGGCACCCCCGTCGGGCTGAACGGCAAGCGCATGGGCCCGGTCGAGTTGATGCTGGCGCTCAACGAGATCGGCGGGCGCAACGCGATTGGCCGGGCGGACATCGTCGAGAACCGGCTCGTCGGCATGAAGTCGCACGGCGTGTATGAGACACCCGGCGGCACCATCCTCTACACCGCGCACCGCGAACTGGAGAGCATCTGCCTGGACAAAGACACCCTGCACTGGAAGCAGCTCAACGCCCTGCGCTATGCTGAACTCGTATACGACGGCAAGTGGTTCTCGACGCTGCGCGAGGCGCTCGACGGCTTTGTGATGGTCACGCAGCGGCACGTCACCGGCGAGGTCCGGCTGAAGCTGTACAAGGGCAACCTGATCGTGCTGGGGCGGCGGTCGCCTTACAGCCTGTACCGCGAGGACTACGCCTCGTTCGGCATGTCGGATGTGTACAACCAGCAGGACGCTGCCGGATTCATCCAGCTATGGGGCCTGCCGCTCAAGGTGGACGCGATGCTGAGCATCGCCGGGACGGGTAAAAGCCGCTTCCGCGCACCGGACTACTCGATCTTCAAGCGGGATTAAGGGGCTTCCCCCTCAACCCCGCGCCGTCCGCATGTGTGAGGGCTGTGGCGCCCACCACCCAACCTCGCCGCGACTGTGTCGCCGCTCGGCGTGCAGTTGGCACAGCCATAAGCTGCCGGTCCGGAGGGGGTTCGGCGGGATGAGTAGGCGCAACTACGCGGATCAAAAAAACTGTCTTATCCAAATCGCTCCCCAGGGGAGGATGGCGCAGGTCGCAAGCAACCATTGCCAGAGGGGTTCGAGTCAGGAAACACACAGCCATGCCCATCACGCGTGTCGTGCTCGATACCAACATCTTCGTCGCCGCCGGGTTCAACCCGTCGAGCAGCGCCGCGGCGATCATCCGCGCCGTGCGCGAGGGGCGGCTGGCTCTCGTGTGGAACGAGGCGACCCGCGACGAGACGCGCAAGATCATCGAGCAGATCCCCCCGCTTGACTGGGCGCTGTTCGAGGACCTTTTCACGCCGGGGTCGGAGTACGGGGGCGAGACATACCCCAACACCTTCGACGCGATAGAAGACCCGGACGATCGCAAGTTTGCCGCGCTCGCCGACTTCGCGGGGGCCGTGCTGATCTCGAACGACGACCATCTGCTCGCCATCCGCGATGCGCTTGACATCCCGGTCATGACCCCGGGCGAGTTCGTACAGAAGGAGATGTAAGCCCATGCGCCTGTGGGGTGGCCGCTTCGAGGGCGGCACTGACGATCTGATGCGCCAGTTCAACGACAGTTTTGGCTTTGACCGGCGGCTGTATGCGGCGGACATCCGCGGCAGTGTGGCCTATGCTGGGGCGCTGCACCGCGCCGGGCTGCTCACGGAGGAGGAGCACGCGCAGATCGTGGCGGGGCTGGAGCAGGTCCGACAGGAGTTCGAGGCGGGCACGTTCGAGCCACAGCCGAGTGACGAGGACATCCACACAGCGGTTGAGCGGCGCTTAACCGAGATCGTCGGGCCGGTGGCGGGCAAGCTGCACACCGGGCGCAGCCGCAACGATCAGGTCGCGCTGGACCTGCGCCTGTGGCTGCTCGACGCCATCGAGCAGGTGCAGGCCGATCTGCGGCAGGTGCAGCGCGCCATCGTGGAGAAGGCCAGCGCGCACCGCGACCTGATCATGCCCGGCTACACGCACCTCCAGCCCGCGCAGCCCGTCCTCTTCGCACACTGGCTGATGCAGTACTTCTGGATGCTGGAGCGCGACCGGGAGCGGCTGGCCGATGGAGCGCGGCGTGCGGCAGTGTCGCCGCTCGGCGCGGGCGCGCTGGCGGGCAACCCGTTCGCCATCGACCGCGAGGCGCTCGCCGTCGAGCTGGGGCTGAGCAGCGTCACACCGAACAGTCTCGACGCGGTGAGCGACCGGGACTTCGCCGCCGAGTTCCTGTTCAACGCGGCGATGATCGGCGTGCATCTCAGCCGCCTCGCCGAAGACCTGATCCTGTACAGCAGCCCCGGCTTCCGCTTCCTGACCATCGGCGAGGGCTACGCGACCGGCTCCAGCCTGATGCCGCAGAAGCGCAACCCCGACTCGCTGGAGCTGGCACGCGGCAAGTCCGGGCGGCTCATCGGCAACCTGAACACGCTGCTCGTCGTGCTGAAGGGTCTGCCCAGCGCCTACAACAAGGACCTGCAGGAGGACAAAGAGCCGCTCTTCGACACGGTGGACACGCTGGGCGTGACGCTGCCGGTCGTCGCGGGGGTGATCGCCTCGCTGGAGCCAGATGGCGAGGCGATGCGCGCCGCGCTCGACACGGCGATGCTCGCCACCGACCTGGCCGACTATCTGGTCGATAAGGGCATGCCGTTCCGCGAGGCGCACAGCGTCGTCGGGCGGGTGGTGCGGCGAGCGGAGACGAACGGCCTGACGCTTGAGTCGCTACCCCTCACGGACTACCAGCTTGAGTCGCCGCTGTTCGGGGCGGATGTGAAGGCCGTGCTCGACTTCAAGCAGTCGGTGAGGCGGCGCGCGGTCACGGGCGGCACCGCGCCCGAAGCGGTGGAGCGGCAGCTCGCCGAGGCACGACGGCGGTTGGAGGTGGGGTCAGAGGCGTAATGCGGGGCGGGGTACGCCGCTGCCGCAACCCCTCCCCTGCGATGCCTGTTTTCGCCACCGGACAGAGACATGGCGATCAAACCCGCCGCGAATAAACTTCGCGGCTCCTTACACGTAATATGGGTAGGGGCGGGTCTGAGACCCGCCCCTACGCCTATTTATGCCTATAAACCAATGTTTATACGCGATATTGGGGTAGGGGCGCGTGTTGCCCGACGTGAGTCGCGCATCACGACCCGCCCCTACCCACGATTTTTATAACCCCACCGCGCTCTAATCCCCCGGCGTGCGGTTGATCTCCTCCAGCATCGAGCGGGCGTTCTCCACATAGCTGAGCGACTGGTGGCGGAAGTATGTGTTATACAGTTCCGCGTAGTGGCCGCCCTGCTGCATCAGCGACTCGTGGTTGCCCTCCTCGATGATGCGCCCCTCGCGCAGCACGATAATCCGGTCTGCGCTGCGCACGGTACTCAGCCGGTGCGCGATCAGGATCGATGTGGAGCGGGCCAGGATCATCTCGATGGCTTCCTGAATCTGCATCTCCGTAAACGGGTCGATGCTGGCGGTGGCCTCGTCGAGAATGAAGATCGCGGGCCGCTGCACGAGCACGCGCATCAGGCTGACAAGCTGACGCTGCCCCATGCTGAGCTTCGCGCCGCGCTCGCCTACGTCGGTTTGCAGGCCGTCGGGCAGCGTGTCGAGCCATTCGCCGCCCCCGATGCTGTAGGCAATCTCCTCGATCTCCTCGTCCGTCGCCTCCGGGCGGGCATAGCGCACGTTGTCCATGATCGTGCCGCTGAACAGGAACGGCGACTGCGGCACCAGCCCCAGCCGGCTGCGGTAGCTCTGCAGGTCAAAGCTGCGGATGTCTCGCCCGTCAATCAGGATCCGCCCGCCCTGAAACTCATAGAAGCGGGTGATCAGCTTGGCGATGGTGCTCTTGCCTGCGCCCGTGTGCCCCACGAACGCCACGCTCTCTCCGGGCCGGATGTGCAGGTTGAAGCCGGACAGGACGGGCTCGTCCGGCTTGTAGGAGAAGTCCACGTTGTCAAACACGATCTCACCGCGCAGGTCGGTGGCAGGCTCAGCCGCCACCTGCTGGACGGTGTTCTCGGTGTCGATCAGCGCGAAGATGCGCTCCAGCGAGCTTAACGCCTGCTGGAACTGGTTCCAGTAGCTTGAGATGTTGATGAACGGGAACCAGAAACGGTCTACCGCCTGGATGTACAGGTACCAGATGCTGATGCTGATCGTCCCGTTGACCGCCGCGACCGCGCCAACGTACATCACGGTTGCCGTCGCCACGCCGGAGAGCATGTTCAGCGCCGGGTAGACGGTCGAGAGCACAACGCCGCGCCGCATGTTGATGCGGTACGACTGCGTGTTGACATCCACGAACTCGTCGTAGATCGCCGCCTCCTGGCGGAAGTTCTTGGCGACGGTGATGCCCGTGACCGTCTCCTGAATCTTGTCGTTCACGCTGGCGAGCGCGCGCGAGCCCTGCCGCGTGATCTCCCGCGCGAAGCGGCGGAACAGCAGCGTCACGCCGAGGATGATCGGCAGGAAGGCCAGCATCACCAGCGTCAGATACACGCTGCGGCTGAACAGCACCCCGATCAGCAGGAACGCCTGCACGATCTGCGTCAGCACGTCGGAGGTGAAGATCATCACCTGGCCGAACTCCTCCGTATCGCTCGTGATGCGGCTGATGATCTTGCCCGACTTGTTCTCGTCGTAGAAGGCCATGTCGCGCTCAACCGCTGCCCCGAGCGCATCCTTGCGCAGCCGGGCAACAAGCGACGCCACGATCTTGTTGATCAGCAGGCGGCGCGTCCAGTTTGAGGCGTACTGCACCACGACCGTCACCAGCAGCGCGCCGATCAGCAGCGTAAGCTGCCGGGTGGTGTCCGCACCCTGCTCCAGATAGCCCACCCCGGTAGCGATCAGCACCGGGATGAGCGCCGCTGCGAGCGAGACAAGCAGGCCGCCGACCGTGACGATGATCAGGTCGCGGAGGTGATCCCGCATATAATGCCACAGACGCTTGAACAGGTAGCTGTCCGGGTACTGGCGGTCGTACTTATCGGCGTCAAGACCGGCGAAAAAGCCCATCGCCCTAGTCCTCCATCTGACGTGTCACGTGCGCTGTCTCGTCGAGGCTCCGCGTGGCGGGCGGCTCCGCCGGGGTGTCGTCATCCCGCGCGAAGATGCGCCGGTACGACTCCGACGTCTGCATAAGCTGCTCGTGCGTGCCCTGCGCCACGACGCGCCCCCGCTTCATAACGACGATGTGGTCCGCCCAGCGGATCTGTGAGAGGCGGTGCGTGATCAGGATCGTCGTGCGGCCCTTCGCCGCCTCCCAGATGGCCTTCTGGATGCGGTCCTCGGTGGCACTGTCGATGGCGCTTGTGCTGTCGTCGAGGATCAGGATCTGCGGGTTGGCGACGAACGCGCGGGCAATGGCCAGCCGCTGGCGCTGACCGCCGCTCAGCGTGACACCGCGCTGCCCGATGATGGTGTCGTAGCCGTCGGGGAAGCTCATGATGAAGTCGTGCGCCTGCGCCTTCTTCGCCGCCTCGATGACCTCCTCGCGCGAGGCGTCGGGGCGGCCAAAGCGGATGTTGTCGAGGATCGAGCGGCTGAACAGGAAGATCTCCTGCTCGATGATGCTGATCTGCGAGCGCAGCGCCTCAAGCTGCCAGTCGCGCACGTCGACGTCATCCACCAGCACGCGCCCCTCGTCTACGTCATACGTGCGGTTGATGAGCCGCGTGAGCGTCGTCTTGCCTGAACCCGTCTGCCCGACGATGGCGACCGTCTGACCCGGCTCGACCGAGAACGTAACGCCCTCCACGACGCAGTTATCCGGTGTGTAGCCGAAGCACACGTCCTCAAACCGGATCGCGCCGCGCATCGGCTGGTTGTAGCCCTCCTCGTTGCGGTCGAGGTCTGTCTCGGTGTTGATGATCGTCAGGATGCGCTCAGCCCCGGCAAAGCCCAGCGCCAGCCGCGAGAAGGCAAACAGCGACGAGAACACCGGGAAGCCAAACAGCGAAAGCTGCCCCATGAAGTTCACAATGTCGCCGGTGTTGATCTCGCCTGCCCGATACAGGATGATGCTGTGGATAAAGCCGCCTACCATCGCCAGCCCGAGCAGCAGCGCAGGGACATAGCGCGCTTCGATGCGCCCCTGCGTCACGAACCAGTGCTGTACGCGGTCCACGAGTGTGTTGAACTCGTCCGCTTCCTGCCGCTCCTGCGCTGTGCCCTTGACAACCTCGATGCCGTCGAGCGTCTCGGCAAGCTGCGTGTTCATCTCACCGAAGCTGCGGCGGACGTTCTGCGCGACTTTGTGCAGCGAGCGTACATAGAAGACCAGCGAGATGACATAGCTGATGAGAAACAGGCCCGGCACGAGGATCAGCGCCGGGTGGATGGTCGGCGACACCAGGATCGGCAGCAGCACGAACATGCTGGAACCGACGATCATGTTGATGCCGGGGCTCATCATCAGGTTCATCTCGCGCACGTCGTTAGTGACGCGGGCCATGATCTCGCCGACCGACTGGCTGGCGTGGAACGTCATGCTCTTGCCGAGCAGGCTGGCATACAGTTCGTCGCGCACGTCGCGCTCGGTCCGCTGCGCGAACGTCTCGGCGGAGACATTGCGCATGAACTGGAGCCCACCCCGGATCAACTGGCTGACCACCAGCACAACGGCTAGCCACTGCACGCGGGCCATGTCCGGCGTGGGCTGGTTGACGGCGTTGAACGCCTCACCGATGAGGTACGGCATCAGAGAGGCGAGCGCGGCGTTGCTGAACGCGCCGAAGATCAGCCCCCCGATGACGAGCGGGTAGCGCCGGATTTGCGACCAGACGAAGCGAAACGTACTGGAGGTGTCTGAGCGGGTATGCGACTGAGCGACAAATTCCGAGGACATGTCGTTCCTAACAATAATCTCCGGCATTATGGTTCGGTAACGCTTTTCGGCAGACTTATAGACTATACCAATTTGATCTTTCGATCCCAACATCTCCTGTACTTTGTCTAATAGACCAACGTCTATCTATTTGTTCACGAATAGCACGAATTGAAGGCCCACAGATGGTAAAGGAGATGCGGCCCGTTTCGTCCACAGAGTCACGAAATTGAAACTGTAAAAACATTGGTGTCATTCGTGTCATTCGTGGACTCTCATCTGCGTCATCTGTGTCATCTGTGGACTCTCTACCCGTGTCATCCCGGCGGGGGTGCGCTATACTTCCTTCCAGTACATTACATATCGACAGTATGAGCTTAAACTCATGTGGACTCGCCGCAAAATCGGCCTGGCGCTGCTGCTCGCCGGCGCAATCCTCGCAATGGTGCTGCTCGCCTCCGGCCTCTCCTCCATGTCGCTCGACCCTGGCCAGCTTCGCATGCCGGGCCGCCCGGTGGTTTCGGGCGGCAGGCCGCTCACACGGGGCTTCACGATCAGCCCGGACGTGTGGCGCGTCGTTCGTATTGCCATCCTCATCATGATGCCGATTGCGATCGTGTACGCTATCGTCAACCCGGAGGTTCGCAAACGCGCCATCATCAACGCCCTGACGATGGCCGCCGTCGGCCTGCTGTTCTACTTCTGGTTCCGCAACCGCGCGCTCAGGGAGCTCGTGCAGGAAGCGCCGGAGATGGCCGCGCCACAGTCCCCCTCCGCCCCTGCGACGCCCCTCACGCCGGGCGAGTTCGTCCAGAACCCGCCTGAATGGCTGGCGTTCGCCATCACGGTGGCGATCGTGCTGGCGCTGCTGGCCGCCGGCTGGGCGCTGTGGCGGCTGCTGCGCGGCCAGCCCGGCGAGGCGGAGTTGATCGCGGCGCAGGCCCGGCGGGCCGTGGACGACATCCGCGCGGGCGCGAGCTTCCGCGACGTGGTGCTGCGCTGCTACGCCGACATGCACCGCGTGCTCAGCGCCGAGCGGGGCATCCAGCGGCATGAGGCGATGACCGCGCGCGAGTTCCAGCAGCGGCTGCTGGCCGCCGGTCTGCCGGAGGAGCCTGTTGTGCGGCTGACGCACCTGTTCGAGGCGGTGCGCTACGGCGCGCACGCCCCCGACCCGCAGGAGGAGCAGGCCGCCATCGACGCATTAACGGCCATCGCACAGGCGGTACAGACATCATGAGCAACCCTGCCGGATCCCCCCACCTGAAGCGCGCGCTGCTCGCCGCAGGTCTGCTCCTGCTGCTGGCGGCGCTCGTTGCGCTGCTGGCGGGCGGCGCGGTGCGTGATGCGATCACGCGGCCCTTCGTGTATGCGGCGTGGTTCGTGTCGGTCCTGTTCGCCGATTTCCCGCAGGCGGCGATATGGGCCGTCTTTGTGACGTGCGGGCTGATCATCGCCCTGAGCAGCCTGCGCGGCGGCGAGCAGACCCGGCGCACCATGCCCCTGCGTGAGAGCCACGTGCCGGGGCGCATCGCCCGGCTGGCGAACTGGCTGAGCGGCATGGGGGAGGGCCGCTACTTCCAGCGGCAGGTCGCTCGCCACGTGCTCGATCTGACGCTGCGGGCGAAGGGCTACGAGGAGCCACTCAGCCCTCGCCAGGTTGAGGACCTGCTGGCCGGGGACGACCTCCGCCTGCCCGCCGACGTGCGCGATTATCTGGCCAGCCGCACACAGATTGCTTACCTGGGCGACCTGGAGAGCATGACGCGCTCGCGCGCGGCGCTGCTGGCGAACCTGCGCGAGTTCTTCTTCCCCCTACGCAGCACCTATGACAGCCATCCCGCCGGGATCGAGCCGGGGCTGGCACGGTTGGTCGAACACCTGGAAAGTGAGCTAGAGATCCCCCATGAGCATCGGAATTAACGACATTGCCGCCATCAGCAACCGCGTGCTGGAGCAGGTCGAGCGCGCCATCATCGGCAAGCGGCGGCTGCTGCGCGACGTGATGGCGGCAGTGCTGACGGACGGGCACGTGCTACTGGAGGACTTCCCCGGGCTGGGCAAGACGCTGCTCGCCAAAAGCTTCGCCGCCGCGCTGGGGTTGGACTTTAAGCGCATCCAGTTCACGCCCGACCTGCTGCCCGGCGATATTACCGGCGGCTACGTGTACAATCGCGCCGCCGACCGCTTTGAACTGCGGCGCGGGCCGATCTTCGCCAACATCGTCCTCGCCGACGAGATCAACCGCGCCTCGCCCAAGACGCAGTCGGCGCTGCTTGAGGCCATGCAGGAGCAGCAGGTCACGCTCGAAGGCGAGACGATGTCGCTCGCCGAGCCGTTCATCGTGCTCGCCACGCAGAACCCCATCGAGTACGAGGGCACGTTTGCACTGCCGGAGGCTCAGCTTGACCGCTTCATCATGAAGCTCTCCGTCGGCTACCCGACGCCGGAGGAGGAGCAGGAGATCCTGCGGCGGCGGCGCGAACGGCGGCAGGAGGAGGTGACCGTCGAGCAGGTGACGGATGCCGACACCCTGATGGCGATGCGGCAGGCCGTCGAGGACGTACACGTCGAGCCGGACATTGACGAGTACATCGTGCGGCTGGTCGCCGAGACGCGGCACGACAGCCGCGTGACGGTTGGTGCAAGCCCGCGCGGCTCGCTGGCGCTGATGAAGCTCGCCCGCGCCCGCGCCGCGATGGATGGGCGCGACTTCGTCATCCCCGACGACGTGAAGTACTTCGCCCGGCCCGCGCTTGCTCACCGGCTGATCCTCGTGCCCGACCTGTGGATGCGCCGGGCCGCCGCCGAGGACGTGATCAGCGGCATTCTGGAAACTGTGCCCGTGCCGGTGCTCGCCGGGGCCGAGGGGCGATAATGCGACGTCTGCCCCTGCTCGCACTGCTGGCCTACGGGCTGACCTTCGGCGCGCTGTTTGCGCTGAACGGCGAGCTGCTCGTGCTGGCGATCCCGCTCGTGCTGCTGGCCGGGGCGGGCCTGCTCTTCGGGCCGGAGCCGCTCGACGTGCAGGCTGAACGCCGCCTGGACCGCGAGCGTGCGGGCGAGGGCACGCCCATCCACGTCACGCTGACGGTCACCAACAACGGCGGGCGGCTGGAGGACGTACTCGTGGAGGATGCGCCGCCCACTGGCGTGCCCGTCCTTGAAGGGCACACCAGCCTGCTCACCACGCTCGGCGCGGGCGAGTCCGCCGTGCTTGAGTACACCGTGCAGCCGGGCCGGGGCAGCTTTGCGTTCGGCGAGGTGCGGGTGACCGCCGAGGATCGCGGCGGGCTGTTCCGGCGGCGGACCAGCCTCCAGCCGGCGGGCGCGTCGGAACTCGTCATGCTGCCTGACGTGCTCCGGGTGCGCCGCATTGACATCCGCCCGCGCCAGACGCGCATCTTCGCCGGGACCATCCCGGCGCGGGTGGGCGGGCCGGGCGTCGAGTTCTTCGGGGTGCGCGGCTACGAGCCTGCCGACTCGCCCCGGCACATCAACTGGCGGGCGAGCGCCCGCCACCCCGGCACGCTGTACACCAACGAGTTCCAGCAGGAGCGCATTGCGGATGTCGGGCTGATCCTCGACGCCCGCGAGCGGGTCAACGTGGAGCGGGGCGGCGCGTCGCTGTTCGAGTACGGCGTGCGGGCGACGGCAGCCCTCGCCGAGTCCTTCCTGCACGATGGCAACCGCGTCGGCCTGCTGCTGTACGGCCACCTGCTCGACTACACCAGCCCCGGCTACAGCCGCCTCCAGCGCGAGCGCATCCTGCGGGCGCTGGCCCGCGCCCGCCCCGGCGAGAGCCAGGTGTTCGACAACCTGCGCTATTTGCCGACGCGGTTCTTCCCACCGAAGTCGCAGATCGTGCTGGTCAGCCCGCTCACCAGCGACGACCCGGACTTCCTCATCTACCTGCGGGCGCGCGGCTACGAGCTGCTCGTCATCAGCCCGAACCCGGTGACGTTCGAGCAGCGCCTGCTGCCCGCCACGCCACAGGTGGAAATGGCGGCGCGGCTCGCGCGGGTGGAGCGCGCGCTGCTGTTCCGCAGGCTACACCGGGCAGGCGTCCGCCTTGTAGACTGGGACGTAGACGAGCCGTTCGAGCGGGTGGTGGCGACCCAGCTTGCGCGGCAACCCGCCTTCACCCGTCCGATGGGGTACCTGAGATGAAGCTGGCACGGACTGTCACGCTCGCGGGGATTGTGCTCGGCGCGGGGGCGCTCGCCGCCGGCTTCGCGCCGGATGCTGCCGCCGTCTGGTACGCAGCGATTGGGCTGGTGGCGCTGCTGTGGCTCGCCGCCCACTGGCGCGGCTGGGGCTGGGCGACCTCGACGGCGTTTGTGCTGCTCGTCGCGCTCGCCGCGACCGGCGTGCTGCTGGGCCACCCGCCGCTGTGGATGGCCGCCGCGGTGACGCTCGGCATGACGGGCTGGGCGCTCGGCGGCTACGTGAGGCGGCTGGCAGCGCTGCCGAACGTCGAGGATGCGGACGGGCGTGCGCGGAGCTTCACGCTGCGGCTGCTGGCGCTCGATGCGGTTGCGCTGGTGCTGGCCGCGTTCGCGCTGCGCGTCGAGTTGCGGCTGACGCTCGCCCTGGCCGTGCTGCTCGGCGCGCTGTTCATCGCCGGGTTGAGCCGGGTGATTGCCGTGCTGCGGCGGGCGAGTGTATGATTCCGAACAGCCTTCGTGTGCCTTGCGGCAGAGCCAACGAGTACTCAGGATAGGATTAAATGGACGATAACTTCCCTGTCAAGTATTGCGAGAACCCCTTCGCCCTCAAGGAGGGACGCAGTGCCGCCGTGCAGCGGACGTTCCCGCCGGGAACCGCGCGGCTCGCGCGCAGCTTCCACCGGCAGCTTCCGAGCTACAAGATGAGCCCGCTCAAGAATCTATCCAACCTGGCGGCCATGCTGGGGCTGGGCGGCATCTGGGTCAAGGATGAGTCGCAGCGCATGGCGCTGACCTCGTTCAAGATCCTGGGCGGCACATACGCGATCTACCGCGTCGTCAAGTCGATCCTCGGCATAGGTGATGAGGAGGAAATCTCCTTCTCGGAGCTGGTCTCCCACGCGACGCGGGCCAAACTCGGCGACCTCACCTTCGCCGCCGCGACCGACGGCAACCACGGGCGCGGCGTGGCCTGGGCGGCCAACGCCCTGCATCTGCGCGCGGTGATCTACGTGCACAAGTTCACCTCGCAGGCGCGCATCGACGCCATCGCCCGCTACGGTGCGGAGGTGCGCGTCGTGGACGGCACATACGACGACGCCGTGCGCCAGGTCATGATCGACGCCGAGAAGAACGGCTGGCAGATCATCTCGGATACGTCGTGGGAGGGCTACGAGGACGTGCCCCGCTGGGTGATGCAGGGCTACACGACGATGTTCGAGGAGGCGCAGGAGCAGTTCGCCGGGCAGGGGATCGTCAAGCCGACGCACATCTTCGTGCAGGCGGGCGTCGGCGCGCTGGCGGCGTCGGCCATCGGCTACTATCACCAGTTGTTCGGTGCGAACGACCCGGTGGCGGTCGTCGTCGAGCCGGACCGCGCAGCATGCCTGTACCACTCGGCGCGGGTGGGCGATGGTCGCCCGCACACCTTCTCGGGGGACCTCGACACGATCATGGCGGGGCTGGCCTGCGGCGACCCCAGCCCCATCGCCTGGGACATTCTGAAGGACTGTGTGGATGTGTTCCTGAGCTGCCCGGACTACGTCGCGGCGAAGGGGATGCGCGTGTACGGCGTGCCGCTTGATGACGACCCGTTCATCGTGTCCGGCGAGTCCGGCTCGGTGACGCTCGGCGCGCTGATGTTCATCATGGAACTGGACGAGCTGGCCGGCCTGCGCGAGAAGCTGGGGCTGGATCGCAACTCGCAGGTGCTGCTGATCAACTCCGAGGGCAACACCGACCCCAACCATTTCCGTCGCATCGTGTGGGAAGGCGCGAACCCGGTCCCCCGCGCGTACAGGAGGGGGTATCGGTAGGCGCGGTTGCAACAGCTTACCGCGAATCAACGGTCGCGGCGGGTCGTGATGCGTGATGCCCCGCATCGACCGCAATAGATCCGCCCTACATATACCGGATATTTGTCATAACGCGCCGCGACTAAACGTCGCGGCTCCTCTGTATATCATCGGCATCGATTTACACACAACATATCCACAGAAACGGCGCGGCTCTCGATGAATGGTCGGTAGGGGCGGGTCGTGATGCGCGATGCTCCGCATCGACCGCATCAATAGACCCGCCTCTACAAGATCGGATCGATTTGTCTATCAGACGCCGCGACTAATCGCCGGGGCTCCTCTGTACATCAAGGGTCGGGGCTCCCGCAGAGGGGTGCGGTGGCACTCTCTCTATTCCAAACTGATGCGCGGGTTCAGCGCCGCGTAGAGTAGATCGGCGGCGAGGTTTGCCACGAGGATCACCACGACGGTGACCATCACCACGGCCTGGATCAGCGGCAGGTCGCGGTTCTCAATGCCGAAGATCAGCAGCCGCCCGATGCCAGGGTAGCTGTACACGTACTCGATCACGATCAGGCCGCTGAGCAGCCAGCCCGTGCTGGTCGCGATCACCGTCACCGTCGGGATGAGCGCGTTGCGCAGCACGTGCTTCACAACGACTGTCCGGTAGGGCAGGCCCTTCAGCACTGCCATCGTGACGTAATCCCGCTTCAACTCCTCGATCACCCCGGCGCGGGTCAGGCGCACGATGTACGCCATCAGCACCAGCGTTGCAGTGAGCGCCGGCAGCCACAGCGCGGGCAGCGCCTCGGCGAAGGATGCCCCCGCCGCCACCGCCGAACTCGGCGGGAACCACCAGCCGAGCGCGCGGGCGAGCGGGTTATTCGCCCAGGCAAGCGCCACGACGTTGATCAGGAACAGCCCCGTCACGAATTCCGGCAGGCTGGCGACGGAGAGCGTCAGCACCGAGATCACGCTGTCCGGCGCGCGGTTCTCCGTCAGCCCGGCAAGCAGCCCCAGCCCGATGGACAGCGGCACCGAGATCACGAGCGTCAGCAGCGCCAGCCGCCCGGAGTTGACCAGCCGCGACGCGACGAGCGGGCCAATGTCCTGCCGGGGGCGGGAGAACGTCTGCCCCAGGTCCCCGGCGAAGAAACTCCCTACCCACTCCACGTACTGCACCACAAGCGGCTGGTCGAGGCCAAGCTCTTCGCGCACCGCCGCCACCTGCGCCTCGCTCGCCTCGCGCCCCAGCAGCACGCGGGCCACGTCGCCGGGCAGCACCCGCGTCAGCAGGAAGATCAACAGCGACGTGAGGAACAGCGTAAAGATGAAGAACGCCAGCCGCCGCAGCAAAAAGCGTATCATGTCTCCCCGCTCTCCTGCTCGCGTTGATTACCCACCTTCTGCATCTCGATCAGCTCATCGAGCGGGATGTGGCAGTAGATGTGATGATCCTCGCCGCAGTCGCGCCAGGGCGGCGTTTCCTCCTCGCAGATGCGCCCGATCTTGCGCGGGCAGCGCGTGTGGAACGGGCAGCCGCGCACGACCTCACGCGGGCTGGGCGGCGGCCCTTCCAGACGCACGGAGGTCGTCTGCCGGTTGGGGTCGGCCACCGGGATGGCGGACACGAGCGCCTCGGTGTAGGGATGCATCGGCGGGGTGAACAGGTCGTGGGCGTAGCCGACCTCCATGATGCTGCCCCGGTACATCACCGCGATGTAGTCCGCCAGGTAGCTGACAACCGCCAGGTTGTGCGAGATGAAGATGTACGACGCCTCGTTCTCCTCCTGCAGCCGGGCCAGCAGGTTGAGCACCGCCGCCTGCACCGACACATCGAGCGAGGTCACCGGCTCGTCGCACAGCACCAGCGCCGGGTTCGAGGCGAAGGCGCGGGCAATGGCGACGCGCTGCTTCTCGCCGCCGCTCAACTCGTGCGGGTAGCGGTGGGCGTACTCCGGGCGCAGGTTCACCGCAGCGAGCAGCCGCCCCACCTCGCGCTCAGCCTCCCGGCGGCTCAGTCCGCCGAGCTTCATCAGCGGGCGACGGATGGCCTGCCCGACGCTCAGGTACGGGTTGAGCGTGTTCTGCGGGTTCTGAAAGACCATCTGGATCTGCGCCAGCATCTCCGGCGTGCGATCCCTGACCGTGCCCTTCACATCCGCGCCGAGCAACTCGATCTCGCCGCTGGTGCGGTCGGTCAGGCCGATGATCATGCGGGCGAGCGTCGTCTTGCCGCTGCCGCTTTCGCCGACAAGCCCGTACGTCCGCCCCCTGCGCACCGTCAGGTTGACGCCGTTGACCGCCCGCACGACGCGCCGCTCCTCGCCGCGTAATACTTCGCCAAGGCTGCGCCGCTCGCGGAAGTGCTTGGTGAGTTCCCTGACCTCCATCAGCACCGGGCGCTTGCGGTGCAGGTCGTCGGCGACCGCGCCCTCGCGCGGCTGCTCGTACATCGTCTCACGCGGGATGTCACCGGCGGCGATCTCCCGCCAGCGGTGGCAACGCACAAGCCGCCCCTCGCCGGGGGCCTCCAGCGGCGGCTTCGTCTTGCAGACCTCCAGTGCGATGGGGCAGCGCGGCTCGAACACACAGCCGGGCGGGCGGTTGGACAGCGAGGGCGGGCGACCGGGGATGCTCGGCAGCGGACGGTCGCGCTTGGTCGCGCCCAGCCGGGGGATGCTGTTCAGCAGGCCGATGGTATAGGGGTGCAGTGGCGTCTCGAACAGCTCCTCGACCGAGGCATCCTCCATGATCTCGCCGACGTACAGCACCGTCACCCGCTGGCAGAGCTGCGCCACGACGCCCAGGTCATGCGTGACGTACAGCGCGGCGGTGTCCTGCCCCGTGATGAGGTCGCGCACGAGGTCGAGGATCACGGCCTCGGTCGTCACGTCGAGGCTGGTCGTCGGCTCGTCGAGGATCAGCATGTGGGGCGAGGTGATCAGCGCCATCGCGATCATGATGCGCTGCTGCTGCCCACCGCTGAGTTCATGCGGGTAGCGCCGGATCATGCGCTCCGGGTCGGCCAGGTTGACGCGCCGCAGCGCCTCGATGACCTCGCGCTCCGCCTCGGCGCGGCCCAGCCCCCGGTGCTGGCGCAGCGCCTCCGCCACCTGCTCGCCGACGCGGATCGACGGGTTGAGCGCCTGCCCCGGATGCTGCGGCACAAAGCCCATCAGCCGCCCCCAGATCTTCTGCATGACGTGGCGCGGCTGGCCGCACAGCGACTCGTCGAGCAGCCGCACTTCACTGCCCGGCTCGATGCGCCCGTTGGGCGGCAGGTAGTTGAGGATGCCGCGTGCGGCGGTCGTCTTGCCGGAGCCGGACTCGCCCACCAGCCCGTAGATCTGGCCGGGGCAGATCTCGATCTGGAAGTCGCGGACCGCGCTGACCCAGCCGCCGTTGGTCCGGTAGCTCACGCCGAGGTTGCGCACGGTCAGAACCGGGGTACGCCCATCAGCCGCCATGCCTCAACCTCCCCTCTGCATGATGCGCTTGATCGCATCCGACATGAGGTTCACGCCGACGACGAGCAGCGCAATGGCGAAGGTGGGATACAACAGCGCCCAGGGGGTCAGGTGGTACAGGCGTCGGTTCTCGTTGACCATCAGCCCCCAGTCGGGCGTGGGCGGGCTTGCGCCGACGCCGAGAAACCCCAGCGAGGCGACGAGGAAGATGGCATACGAGAAGCGCAGCGAGCCCTCGACGACGAGCGCCGGTACCACGGAGGGCAGGATCTCGCGAAACATGATGTAGACCGCCGGCTCGCCGCGAATCTGCGCCGCCTCGACGAACTCGCGGGTCTTCACGTCGAGCGTGCTGCTGCGCACCACCCGCGCCACGATGGGCACGTACACCAGCGCAATCACCAGCAGCACGCTGTTCGAGGCCAGCCACGCGGCGAAGGTGCCGCGCTCAAGCGGCAGGTTGCGCACGATGCCCAGCGTCACCAGCGCGACGAGCAGCGCGGGCAGCGCCAGAAAGGCGTCGATCGTGCGGCTCACCACATCGTCGATGAAGCCACCGTAGTAGCCGATAGCCAGCCCGACGACGGTCCCAAGCACCACCGCGATCAGCGTGCCCAGCCCCGCCATGAGGAGGATGCTCCGCGCGCCAAGCACTACCCGGCTGAACACATCCCGCCCGAGGTGGTCCGTGCCAAAGGGGTACTCGGCGCTCGGCGCTTGCGCCGCCGGGTGGCTCTGGTCGTTCGCGGTGTAAGGCGCGATGAGCGGCCCGAACACCGCCAGCACCAGGAAGAACAGCACGATCAGCGTACCGGCGGCGCTCTGCGGGCGGCGGAGCAACTCGCGCAGGAGTGCGCCGACCGTGCCCACCGACCGCCTGAGCGGGCTGTGCTGCCCGGTCGTGCGCACCCGTGAGATGTCAGAAACTGCCATTTATGCCGTCTTCGCCTTCCGGCCCGGCAGGGCCATCAGGACGACAGCGTCGCCCGGTACAAATTGGTGCGCCCCGGGAAGGGGTGCAACTCGACGTTCTGGACGGCGGGCGAGAACACCGCCAGCGAGGCGAAGAAGTATGGGATGATCACCGGGCCATCCTCGATCAGGATGCGCTGGATCTCGCGGTAGGCCGCCGCGCGCTCCTCCTCGTCGAGCGTGGTGCGCGCGGTGACGATCAACTCGTCGAGGTCGTCATTGCAGTAGTGCGCCTCGTTCCACTGCGCGCCGCACTCATAGGCGAGGTCGAGGTAAAGCTGCGGCACCGGGCGCGAACCCCAGGGCGTAATGCCGAGGTCCACTTCCAGCCAGCCCTCGTCGCCGTAGTAGACGGCTTCCTCCTGCACCTCGATAGTCACATTGATGCCCGCCTCCGCCCACTGCGCGGCGAGCGCCTCCGCCAGCGCCGGGCGGCCCGGCGCGTTGGGCACGTAGAGCGTCATCTCCAGCCCGTCCTCGTAGCCCGCCAGTGTGAGCAGTTCGCGGGCGCGCGCTGGGTCATGGGGGAGCGGTTCGAGATCGTCGGCATAGTATGCGGCGTACAGCGGGCCGATGGGGTGGTCATGCCCCACCGCGCCAAAGCCGTACTGCGTGCGATCGAAGATCGCCTGCCGGTCTGTCGCCAGCTTAAAGGCCTCGCGCACGAGCGGGTCGCTGCCCGGCTCGCGGTCGGCGCGCAGCCGGACGAGGTCGTGCCCGTTCGTCGGCACCTCGACCGCGTTGAAGCCGGGGTCGTCCACCAGGCTGAGGTAGGTCGCGTTATCCAGCCGCATCACCGCGTCGATCACCCCGCCGCGCAGCGCATTGACCGCCGCCTCGTTGTCGCCCAGGAACAGGAACTCGATACCCGCAACGCCCGGCGCACCCTGGAAGTAGTTGGGGTTGGCGCTGAGCGTGGCGCGATCGGCGGGCGTGTACGAGTCGAGGATGAACGGGCCCGTGCCGTTGAACTCGCTGCCGATGTTCTCCGCGTTGGCCTGGAGGATCACGGCGTGGTTATCCGTCAGCGTGTACATGAAATCGGGGTTTGGCTCGGTGAGCGTGAACACGAGCGTGTTGCCCTCGCCCGGTTCGATGCTCTCGATGTTGGCGAAGAGATCGGCGGTAGCGGTATCCGGCGAGCGCAGCCGGTCGAACGTCCAGATGATGTCGTCCAGCGTGAGCGGGTCGCCATTGTGGAAGGTCACGCCCTCGGCGATGGTCACGGTGTAGGTGAGACCATCGTCGCTGACCTCCCAATCGGTCGCAAGGCGCGGAACCAGGTTATTCTCAACGTCCGTGTCGACTAGATAGTCGTAGATGGCGTTCAGCAGCGCAATCTCGGTATCCGCCGAAGCGGAGATCGGGTCGAGGTTGGCGGGCGCGCCAGCCCAGCCAATGCGCAGCACAGCACCCGTCAGCGCGGCTTCTTCCGCACCGGCAGCAGAGCCTTCCGCATCAGGCGCGGATGTCGTGCCCGTTCCACCGGGCGCACAGGCCACCATCACGAAGCCCGCCGCCCCGGCTGCCATCGCCTTGAGGAAGCGTCGCCGGGAGATATCCGGCTGCTCATCACCGTACGTGCTGTAAATCTTTCGGGCGTCTGGCATCTCTTCCCCCTCCCAGAGAGTGCCCAAGCGCGGAGCGGCTCAGGGTTATGCGGATAACGATAGTTCGGCTGTCTCAGCCTCTATGTGATTATAGGAAGCACGCAGCGCGTGTTCCACTGGCAGGACAAGTTCGCGCCCCCGGCTGAAGGGTGTAAACTCCATAACATCCTACAACATCTACATGATGGTGGGATTCGCGTGGGCCGTCAAGGAGAGGAGCGGGTGAGCATGACCGATAGGAGACAGTTCGACGGGATCGTGATCGGCGCGGGGCAGGCAGGCGGGCCGCTCGCCACAGCGCTGGCGCGGGCGGGCTGGCAGATGGCCGTGATCGAGCGCGAGTTCGCGGGGGGCACGTGCATCAACTGGGGCTGCACGCCCACCAAAACGCTGGCTGCCAGCGCGCGCGTGGCGTACCTCGCGCGGCGCGCCGGGGAGTACGGCGTACAGACCGGCGAGGTCGGCGTGGACATGGGCACAGTACACCAGCGCATGAAGGACATCGTGCTGAGCTGGCGGGCTAGCAGCCGCAGCGCTATCGAGGACGCAGAAGGCGTGACGTACATCGAAGGCGAGGCGAGCTTCCTCGATGCGCGGACGGTGCAGGTCCGCACCGGCGACGATGCCTCCCGCACGCTCAGCGCGGCCCGCGCGATCTTCATCAACACCGGGCAGCGCCCCCGCATCCCCGAGATCGACGGGCTTGAGGACGCCGGCTACCTGACGAACGTCTCGATACTGGAGCTTGAAACGCTGCCGGAGCACCTGATCATTCTGGGCGGAGGCTACGTCGGGCTGGAGTTCGGGCAGATGTTCCGACGCTTTGGCAGCGAGGTCACTATTATCGACCACGGGCCGCGCTGCCTGCGCCGCGAGGATGACGACGTGGCAGAGGCGGCGACCCGCATTGTGCGCGACGAGGGCGTCACCGTCTACACCGGCACGACGGTCGAGCGCGTTGAGCGCTGTGACGACGGCACGCTCCGCCTGAGCGCTCGCACGCCGAACGGCCCGGCCTCGCTCCGGGGCTCGCACCTGCTTGTCGCCGCCGGGCGCATACCCAACACCGACCGGCTGAACCTGCCCGCCGCCGGGATCGAGACGGACGAGCGCGGCTACATCCGCACCAACGACTGGCTTGAGACGACCGCGCCCGGCGTCTACGCGCTCGGCGATGTCAAGGGCGGGCCAGCCTTCACCCACGTTTCCTATGATGACTTCCGCATCGTGCGCGACCGGCTGCTGGGCGACCAGACCCGCAGCGCACGCAAGCGGCTTATCCCCTACGTGGTGTTTATCGACCCGCAGCTTGCGCACATCGGGCTGAAGGAGCATGAGGCACGGCAGCAGGGCTACCGGGTCAGGGTGGCACGCCTGCCGATGAGCGATGTGGCGCGGGCGGTTGAGACGAGCGAGACGCGCGGCTTCATGAAAGCGGTAGTCGATGCGGATACCGGGCAGATCCTCGGCGCAACGGTGCTCGGCGCCGAGGGCGGGGAGATCGTCTCCATGCTGGAAATCGCCATGATGGGCGGGCTGCCGTATACCGCGCTGCGTGACGGCATCTTCGCGCACCCGCTGCTGGCGGAGTCGCTGAACAACCTGTTCGCCAGGCTGGACGAGGGCGACGCAGACTGACGACGCGCAGCGGGAAGCCCACCGGTAGAGCCTCACCGGCTGGTCATCCCCGCGCGGAAGGACTACAATCGCCTTGCCATACCCGTACCTGAAGCAGCCCACCGGCTGCCGCCAACACCAAGGAGGCTTGTCTCGTTCATCCATGCGTCTCAAGGACTTCGCCCTTCCCCCGCTGCGCGATGCGCTGCGCGTGCTCATCAAGGCGCTGATCATCCTGACCGTTGCCAACGTCGTGCTCCTTGCCGCCGACATCAACCCGGTGCATGCGCTGATCCGGCTCAACACCTTCGATCTTCTCGGCAAGGCCCGGACGCGACTCATCTACCCCGGCGACCTCGCCAACGGCCAGCTTCCCGTCGAGGCGCTGCTGGCCGCCCACGCCGCCGGTACGCCGAAACCGGCTGGCGAGTACCGCGTGTTTCTGCTGGGCGATGCCGGCATTGCAGGCTGGGGCGTGCCGGATGGCGACACGCTCGCCGACGAACTGAACGAACTGGCCCTGCGCCGGATCGGGCAGCGGGTCGTCGTCTACAACCTCGCCTATCCGCAACCCTCCGCCCTGCGCGACCTGCTGATCCTCGACGCGGCGCTCGCCTACGAGCCGGACCTGATCGTGTGGTTCGTCACGCCGGAGACGCTCAACAACGCGCCCTCGGCGGATGAGTCCAACCCGGTCTTTTACGAGATCAACGCCGACCGGCTGGCCGCTCTCGCGGAGGAATACCCCGACCTGGTCGGCGGGTGGGTGCAAGCCCGGAACCTGCTCCCCGCCGGGCCGGAGGGGCCGCGGCTGACCACACTGCGCGATCAGGGCCTGCTGCCCATCTGGCTGCGGAGCCTGAGCTACCCGTTCCGGCAGGCGCACCTTGCCCGGCTGCCCGACCCGCCCGAGGGTCTGCCGCCTCCGCCGCGCCCGCGCTATACGATGCAGCATCCCGGCTTCCGTAACATGCCGGACAACGTGTGGGATATCCTGCGTGCGGGGTGCCGGGCAGCCGGGGCGGGCGGCGCGGAGTTGGTCGTCGTCAACCAGCCGATCGCCGTGGGCGAGGAACAGGGGGCGGTCGCCAGCTATAATCAGAGGTACGGGCGCGAGATGTACGACCGCTACCGCGAGGCGCTCGTGTGGTTTACGGATTACTATGGTCTATGGTATGTCGACCTGTGGGACGCCATACCGTCCGGTCGTTTCATGGACGCGCCGACTCACCTTGACGCACTCGGACACAAGATGCTAGCCGCGCAGCTACAGAACGTGCTGACCGGGCAGGGCGGATCGGCCTGCCGCTAGCACCCCGGTCGACAACCCGACTTAGCCAAAGGATCGATTGATGAACAAAGCAGAACGCCAACTGGCCGAAGGTATCCTCTACACCGACCAGTACCAGTTTACGATGGCCCAGCTCTATTACCGCATGGGCCTCCACGAGAAGCAAGCCCAGTTCGATCACTTCTTCCGCAGCTACCCGGATTACGGCATCCATAAGGCCGGGTACTGCATCAATGCGGGGCTGGAGTGGCTGCTCGACTGGATGCAGGAGGCGCACTTCACCGACGAGGCCATCGAGTGCCTGCGCTCGCAGCGGAACGCGCAGGGCACGCGCATCTTTGACGACGACTTTCTGAAGTGGCTGCGCCAGAACGGGACGTTCGAGGGGATCACGCTGCGGGCCGTGCCGGAGGGGCGCGTCGTCCACCCCAACGCGCCGCTGACCGTCGTCGAGGGGCCGCTCGCCATGGCGCAGATTCTGGAGACGCCGCTGCTCAACCACCTGAACTACCAGACGCTCATCGCGACGAAGGCAGCGCGTATCAAGGACGTGACCTCCGGCGAGGTGATCATGGAATTTGGCCTGCGTCGCGGGCCGGAGCGCGGCTCGAATGCCGCGGCGCGCGCTGCTCTGATCGGCGGGGCGGATTTCACCTCCAACACCGGTGTTTCGCACGTGCTTGGCTACCCGCCGAAGGGCACGCACGCGCACAGCATGGTGCAGGTGTTCATGGCGCTCGGCATGGGCGAGCTGGAGGCCTTCCGCGCCTACGCCGAGGTATACCCCGACGACACGCTGCTGCTCGTGGATACCATCGACACGCTGGAAAGCGGCATCCCGAACGCGATCACAGTTTTCGAGGAACTGCGGCGAAAGGGGCACAAGCCCGTTGGCATCCGCCTCGACTCCGGCGACCTCGCACACCTGAGCATCCAGGCGGCCAAGATGCTCGACGAGGCGGGCTTCCCGGACACGACCATCGTGCTCTCCAACCAGCTTGACGAGCTGAACATCTGGCAGATCACCACGCAAATCCGGGAGGAGGCGCACCTGTACGGCGTCGACGCGGACCGCCTGATCAAGCGGCTGTCATACGGCGTTGGCACGCGGCTGATCACCTCCGAGGGCGCGCCGTCGCTAGGCGGCGTGTACAAGCTCGTTTCCGTCTGCCACGAAGGCAACTGGCTCCCCGCGATCAAGATCTCCGAAACCCCGGCCAAGACGCCCAACCCCGGCGACAAGCGGGTCTGGCGCATCTACGACCGGCGCGGGCGCGCCAACGCCGACCTGATCACCCTGAACGGCGAGGATCCGCGCCAGATGGAGCGCATCCACCTGCGCCACCCCACCGCACCGACCAAGCACCGCTGGCTCGCTCAGGAGGACATCTCGGAGATCGAACCGCTGCTCGTGGACGTGCTGGTTGACGGCAAGCTGGTGATCGACCTGCCGAGCATCGAGGAGATCCGGGCGGTGCGTGAAGCGGATGTCGAAAGGCTCGATCCCGGCGTGCGTCGCCTGATGAACCCGCACATCTACCACGTCTCGCTCACCGAGAAGCTCTGGAATTACAAGCAGGAGCTGATCCGCGAGGTACTCAATACTGAGCCGTAGGTGGTAGGCCCTCACCTCTGCCCCCCGGCGACTGGCGGTCGCCGGGGTCTTTCCCCTCTCCCGGACGCGACCTTCGGTCGCTGGGAGAGGGGTTGGGGGTGAGGAATTGGGGATGAGGCCCTCATGCGCAAAGCGGCGGGCCGTGTGTCTATAATCAGAGGTGGGATCGCTCTGTACGGTTGGAGTAAAGGAAACGACGCATGGCCGAGAGACTTATCGTTCGCCAGAACAGGCAGATGGAAGTGGAGATCCTCACCGATAACCCGCTCAACCCCGATTCCCCGGAGCTTGTGCACATCCAGGATATTTACGACCTCACGCCCTTCACACTGCTGCTCGCCAGCCTGGGAACCTGCACCACCATCCTGATCTACAGCTATGCCCAGAACCATCACTACCCGGTGGACGAGGCCGAGGTCCGTATGACGTTCCGGGAGGGAGAGGGGGGCCAGGACGAGATCGTCGTGTTCGTGGACGTGCGCGGCAAAGGTTTGGAAGAGGAGGATCGCCAGCACCTCATCCGCATATCCGAGCACTGCTCGATCCACAAGTTGCTGGACAAAGGCGTGCCGATACACTGGTTTGACTACCAGGCTGCGCTGGCCGAGCACGAGAAGCACCATCACGCCGACGAACACGACGAGTAGGCCCGGAGCCGTCACGTCACATGCCATTTTTCCCGGACAACGCCTAACGTTTGACCATTCACGCCGCCACCAACCTCTGCTACAATTCCCTCTGTGTTAATTGACATACCCTGATTTGCACCCGCAATCAGGGCTGTTTCATCCACCAGGAGGCACACTGCTCCATGAGCATTAGCCAGTTAGCACGGTCCATTGAGGAGTCGCCGACGCTAGCCCTCAACGAGGAAGCCCGCCTGCTGCGGGCCAAGGGCGAGCCGGTCATCCACCTCGGCATCGGCGAGCCGAAGAACAAGGCGCCCATCAGCGCCATCCTGTCATCCGCTGCCAAACTGAATACCGGCGACATCAAGTATGCCCCTACAGATGGCCTTCCCTCGCTCAAGAAGGCCATCATCCGTTATACGGAGGAGAACTACGGACGCCTGCCCGCTCCCGAGCAGGTGATCGTCTCAACCGGGGCGAAGCAGTCACTGTACAACATCCTGCTCTCCATCGTTGACCCGCAGGACGAGGTGATCCTGCTCGCGCCGTACTGGGTCAGCTACCCGGAGATGATCCGGATGGCGTACGGCGTCCCGGTCGTGGTGCGCCCGACGGATGACAGCTTCCAGCCCCGGATGGAGGAGATCGAGGAGGCGGTCAGTTCCTACACCAAGGCCATTATCGTCAACAGCCCCAACAACCCGTCCGGCGTGATCTACCCGGAGTCGTTCATCGCCGCACTGGTAGACTTCTGCGAGCGGCGTGGCATCTGGCTGATCATGGACGATATCTACCACAAACTCGTCTTTGACGGGCAACGCGCGCCTTCCGCCTACCAGTTCACAAACAAGGACATCGAGAACTCGCGGATCATCATCTGCAACGGCGTCTCGAAGCTCTACGGCATGACGGGCTTCCGCATCGGCTGGACGGTTGCCAGCAGCCGGCTCGTCGAGGCGATGGGCAAGATCCAGGCGCAGACGACCTCATGCCCGCCCGTTGTGTCGCAGGCTGCCGCCGAGGGCGCGCTGACCGGCATGCAGAGCGTCGTCGAAAACCTGCGGCTGACCATCCAGAACAACCGCGACGTCATGATGAACGAGCTGCGTTCCTTCACCGATGTCCACGTGACGACGCCCTGCGGCACGTTCTACTGCCTGCCCGACTTCCGCGCCTACAACGGCAACTCCGTCGAGCTGGCGACCTTCCTGCTCAAGAAGGCGCTCGTTGTGACCGTGCCGGGCGTCAGCTTCGGCATGGAGGGCCACCTGCGCCTGAGCTATGCAGGCTCCGTCAAGGACGTGACCGAGGGCATCAAGCGCATGAAGTGGGCGCTCGACCCGAACGCCCCGAACGAAATCTACATCGGCGACCGCAAGCTCGTCCGCGACTGGATGTAAGGGGAGGACCAGCCATGAACAACCTGCTCAATATCAAGACCCCCGCCCAGAGCCAGGCCGCCGACCTCAAGAGCGATTACGGGCTGAGCAACCACGGCCTGAGCAACCTGAACACCGTCTACTGGAACCTGCCCACCGAGGCCCTGTACGAGGAGATCACCTTCCGGGGTGAGGGGCGCGTCGTGAACGGCGGCCCGATCGCCGTGAACTCCGGCAAGCACACCGCCCGCGCCGCGCAGGACAAGTACATCGTGCGCGAGCCGAGTACCGAGAACAACATCTGGTGGGGTGAGTACAACCGCCCGATCAGCCCGGAGAAGTTCAACGAGACGTTCAGCCGCCTGCAGGGCTACCTCCAGGGGCGGGACGTGTTCGTGCAGGACTGCTACGCCGGGGCCGATCCCGACTACCGGCTGCCGGTGCGCATCATCACCGAGTACGCCTGGCACAGCCTGTTCGCCCGCAACATGTTCATCCAGCCGCGCAGCCGCGAGGAATATCGCCAGCACGTGCCGGAGTTCACCGTTATCGCCGCGCCGGGCTTCAAGGCCTTCGAGCCGATTGACGGCACGCGCACGAGCACGTTCATCATCATCAACTTCGAGCAGCGGCTGTGCATCATCGGCGATTCCGGCTACGGCGGCGAGATCAAGAAGTCGATCTTCACGGTGATGAACTACCTGCTGCCGCTTGAGGGCGTCATGAGCATGCACTGCTCGGCGAACCAGGGCAGCGATGCGGACGATGTCGCGCTATTCTTCGGGCTGTCGGGCACGGGCAAGACGACGCTCTCGACCGACCCTTCGCGCGGGCTGATCGGCGACGACGAGCACGGCTGGAACGATTCGGGCGTGTTCAACATCGAGGGCGGCAGCTACGCCAAGGTGATCCGGCTCTCTCCCACCGCCGAGCCGCAGATCTATGCGGCGGCGCACCGCTTCGGCACGCTGCTGGAGAACGTCGTCTACGACCCGACGACGCGCCGCGTGGACCTCGACGACCCCTCGATCACAGAGAACACCCGCGCTTCCTACCCGCTGGAGTTCGTGCCGAACGCGGTCGAGGCCAAGCGCGGCGGACACCCACGCAACATCATCCTGCTGACGTGCGATGCACAGGGCGTGATGCCGCCCATCGCCCGCCTCTCGACGGAGCAGGCGCTGTACCACTTCATCTCCGGCTACACGTCGAAGGTCGGCGGCACGGAAGTCGGGCTGGGTGAGGAGCCGGAGATTACGTTCAGCGCGTGCTTCGGCGCACCGTTCATGGTCCACCACCCGACGTTCTACGCCGACCTGCTGAAGCGCAAGATCGAGCGCTACGGCGTGAATTGCTGGCTGCTGAACACCGGCTGGGTTGGCGGGCCGTACGGCATCGGCAAGCGGATCAGCATCAGCCACACGCGGGCGCTGCTCAACGCCGCACTCAGCGGCAAGCTGAACGACGTCGAGTACTACACCGACCCGGTCTTTGGCTTCCAGGTGCCCAAGTCCTGCCCCGGCGTGCCGGAGGATGTGCTCTACCCCGCGCAGAGCTGGCCCAGCGAGGACGAGTACTGGCGCAAGTACCGCCAGCTTGCCGCCCGCTTCGTGGATAACTTCAAGAAGTATGCGGCGCAGGCCTCACCGGAGGTCCGCGCCGCCGGGCCGGTGCTCACCAACACCGTGCCGGGGGATGATTAATATCGCAACCGGATGAGATGATCGGTAGGGGCAGGTCTAATGATGCAGCCAATGCGGAGCATCACGCATCACGACCTGCCCCTACAATTGCCTGACGCCCCCATCCCCCACAGCGCCGCTGCGCCCTTTCTGCTATCATTGGCCCCATGACACGCAAGATCCTTCACCTCGACCTCGACGCGTTCTTCTGCGCCGTCGAGGAGCAGCGCGACCCCTCCCTGCGCGGCAGGGCGTTCGCCGTCGGCGGGCGGCCCGAAGAGCGCGGCGTGGTTGCCTCATGCTCGTACGCCGCGAGACAGTACGGCGTGCGCTCCGCCATGCCGATGTCGCAGGCGCTGCGCCTGTGCCCTGATCTGATCATCGTGCCCAGCCGCCACGGCGTCTACGGCGAGGTATCGCGCCGCGTGATGGCCGTTCTGCACGACCTCACGCCAATCGTCGAGCAGGTTTCCATCGACGAAGCCTTTCTGGACGTGAGCGGGCGGCGCGAGCCTGCGGAGGAACTGGCGCGAGGGCTTCAGGCAGTGATCCGCGATGAATTGGGGCTGCCGTGCTCGCTCGGTGTGGCGACGAACAAGCTCGTCGCCAAAATCGCGAACAACATCGGCAAGGCGCGGGCGGAGGGGCCCGGCCCGCCCAACGCCATCACCGTTGTGCCGCCGGGGGAGGAAGCGGCCTTCCTCGCGCCGCTCGATGTGCGGGAGCTGTGGGGCGTCGGCCCCAGGACCGCCGAGCGGCTGGCGCAGATGGGCATCCACACCATCGGGGACCTGGCGGCATGGCCGGCGGACGACCTCACACGGCGCTTCGGCAAGCACGGGGCGGACCTTGCCCGGCGGGCGCGCGGCGAGGATGACCGCCCGCTCGAAACCGAGCACGAGGCCAAGTCGATCAGCAAGGAAACGACCTTCGCTACCGACGTGAGCGACGGCAGGGTGCTGCGCGAAACCCTGCTTGAGCTTTCGATGGGCGTGGGACGGCGGCTGCGGCGGGCGGGCCTCAGCGGGCCGACCGTCAAGCTGAAGCTGCGCTGGGCGGATTTCACCACGCTCACGCGGCAGACAACGCTCCCCCAGCCGACCGACCAGGACAGCGTGATCTACGAGACAGCGCTGGCGCTGTTCGAGGCGACGTGGGAGCGCGGTCGCCCGGTGCGATTGCTGGGCGTCGGCGTGACCGGGCTTGACGAGACCGTCTACCAGCTCCCGCTGTGGGACACCGGCTCGGTGGAGGAGCGCCGCCTGCTGGAAGCGCTCGACGCCCTGCGCGACCGCTTCGGCGAGGGCGTCGTTAAGCGCGGCAGCCAGCTACGCGATGATGTTTGATATTGAGTCCACAGATGACACAGATTGCACGGATTTAACATGTCATCTACGACATCTGTGCCATCTGTGGACTCGTTCTAGTCTCCCGCCTGCTGTGCGGCCTGGATGCCCCGCTTCTCGTTGACGAAGAGCAGCAGCACCAGCCCCGCCAGCAGGAACACCGCGACCGAACCCATGGCGACCCGCTGCCCGAGTTGCTCGGCGGCGAGCGGTGACATCGTCGCCATAGCCCGCTCGGCGACACCCGCCGCCAGCAGACCGTACACCGTCGGGCCGATGAACGAGGACGTGCGCCCTGCCACCGAGAAGAAGCCGTAAAACTCCGCGCTCTGGCCCGGCGGGCTAAACTGCCCGATCATTGTGCGGCTCACCGACTGCACGCCGGTCAGCGCGAAGCCCGCCAGCGACGCGATCACGAAGAAGGCGAACACCGTTTTCACGAACAGGATCGCCACCACCGCGACCGCCATCAGCAACAGCGAAATGATCAGCGAGCGCTTGCTACCGAGCGACTCCGCCAGCAGGCCCGCCACATATGCGCCTGCAATGCTGGCGACGCTCAGGATCATGATCAGGATGATGAGCTGCTCCTGCTCCATGCCGAACATCACCGCGCCGAAGATCGCCGCGAAATCCAGCGCCATCAGAATGCCGTCGTTGAAGACGAGGAAGGCAATGATGAACTTGATAAACTCGCGGAAGCGGCGCACCGAACGCGCCGTGTGGCCAAGCTGCTTGAACGCCACACTCAGATAGGTTTCGCCCTCCGGCAGCGGCTTCGGCTGTGCGCGCTCGCCGAGCCACAGCCAGGCAGGCAGCGAGAAAGCCGCAAAGAACAGCGCGGTGATCACCAGCGACAGCCGCACCACGAATTGCCCGCCGATCAGCACGATGAGAGGCAGGACGATCAGCAGGATCACCAGCCCGCCGACCGAGCCGATGGCCCAGCCGTTGCCTGACACACGCCCCATCTCCTCCGGCGAGGCGATCTCCGGCAGCAGGGCGTTGTAAAAGACCTGCGCGCTGCGGTAGCCGATCTCGGCAAGGATGAAGAAGACCATGCCGAGCACAATATCGCCCTGCCGGACAAAAAAGAGCAGGGCTGTGGCAACACAGGACAGGCTGGTAAAGAAGAGCAGCGCGCGCTTCTTCGCGCCGGAGTAGTCCGCGATGGCGCCGAGCACCGGCGAGATCACCGCGACGACGAGCATCGCTATCCCCAGCGAGAGGCCCCACAACCGCGAGCCAGCCGCGCCGCCGACCACCTGCTCCTTGAAGTACACGGCAAACACCGCGAGCAGCACGACCGAGGCGTAAGCCGAGTTGCCAAAATCGTACAGATACCACGCCCAGCGCTCGCGGCGAGTCGCCTTGGGCTGCGCTTTCTCAAGTGTTAGCTCCATGAAAGCTGTCTCCTGTAATGAAAAGGTCGTTCAGGGCGCGTGCGAGGCTCGCGCTGCCGGACTGCGAAGTCCAGATAGTCTTAACCCCTAAACGTAAAAAAGGGTCCGGGTGGACCCTCCGATAAGCTCGTGCGATGGAGCCGCTCACCGTGTCTCCGGCTCGTCAGCCCAGGGGTAGATCTCGGTGCCCTTTGCCGCCGCGCGGATCGCGGGGTCGGGCGAGTAGAAGCCCCGCATCTCCGGCGGGATAAGCTCGGCGATGCGCTGCATGATTTCGTGCCCGATGGCTTCGAGTTGCTCGCGCCGCTCGCGCCTCTTGCCCTCCACCGTGAACGGCCCGAACGGCTTGCCGATCCGCACCGTTACCTCCGCACGCTTGCCGCGCCGCAGCCTCGGAAAGACCTTCGGCATGCCGTCCAGCCCAATCGGCAGGATCGGGGCCTGCGTGCGCGTGGCGAGGAAGGCCGTGCCGGGGCGGGCGGGGCGCAACACCGTCGCCCAGCTTCCCCCTTCGGGGAAGATGCCGATCACCCCTTTCTGATTGAGGATGGCTTCGGACGCCTGGAGGGCATAACGCGAGCCCGTCCCCCGGAAAACCGGGTAGTAGCCCCACAGCTTGGGGATCCACGTGACCACCGGCGGCGCGTTGGGAAGCTGGAAGCCGCCGAGGAACTCAATCGGCCAGGGCGCGACGCGGATAACGGCCACCGGGTCGATAAAGCTGAAGTGGTTGGCGACCACGATCAACGGCCCCTGTTCGGGCAGATTCTCCTGCCCGATCACGCGAAAGTCGGTCAGGGTGGTGAAGGCTAGATCGATGAGCCGCCGCATCACACTGCGCACGATGCGGCGGCGCGGGTATGGGAACTCTGATTTTTGTTCGGTCATGGTGTGTATGTGTCACGCGCCGGGTGATACCCGGCAACCGGCATCTAGAATAAGTTCTGGACGAGCGGGATGAACACCGGCAGCAGCCACAGGATCAGCAAGAGTACGGTCAGAATGACCCAGAAGATCACCGCAAACTGCAGGATGCGGGAGCTTTGCCGCACGTCCTCGATGTCCTCCTGCATCATGAGCGTCGTCTCGTGCACCTCGTTCATGACGCTCGTTAGCTGGCGCAGCTCTTCGAGGATCATGCGCTGGGCGTCCAGCTCGTTGTTCGGAACCGGCTGGTCGACAACCTCAACAGGCTTCTCTGCCTTCTCGCTCATATCCCTGCCTCCCCCAAAGTGAAAAGAGTTGTTAATAAAAGCTGCCTAACCGCGCCCCGCCCGCGCCTGGATGGCGAGGTCGAGGAACAGCGCCGCTGACCAGCCGAAGATCGGCGCGGCGAGCGGCGGGCCTTCGGCACGCATCGGGTGATAGTACTCGTAGATCTCGTCGTTCGCCATCACAAGGTCGAGCGTGCGGTCGCGCAGTTCATCGGCCAGGTCATCCCGCCCGATGCGCCGCAGCCCCTCGATGAACAGGTAGTTCGTGTTGATCCACGTCGGGCCGCGCCACATGGTGAGCGGCGCGTACTGCACATCGTTCATGGCAACCGTCGGGATCGGGTAGCGGGGCCAGAACTCGGCGGGGTCGGTCAGGTGGGCGATCAGCCGCTCATTGATCTCGTCGCTCAGCAGCCCGGTGATCAGCGGGTACAGGTTGAAGATCGTCAGCGTGCGGATCGGCTCCCCGTTACGCGTCGCCCAGAAGACGCCCGCCTCCTCGTCGTAAAAGTGCTCGACCATGCGATCGGCGAGGGCCTGCGCCCGCCGCCGCCACATCGCCGCTTCCTCCGACCTGCCGAGCAGGTCCGCCATCTCGGCAAGCGCCTGCTGCTGCATGCACAGGTAGGTGTTGATGTCGGGCGACTCGACCGGCATCCCGCCATCCCACAGCGGGTTGTCGTCCGCGCCGGAGGAATGGGGGTGATTATACTGCACAATGCCGTCCGCGTCGTCGTCGTTCATGCCGAACCACCAGTTGTTGTTGCGGACAAGCTGCGGGTAAATCTCCGCGAGGAAGGCCAGATCGGGGTGCATCTCGTGGAGCTTGAGCGCCGCCCACCCCGCGAGCGGAGGCTTCGTGACCGGCGCCGGAACCGGGAACGGCCATTCGGTGACGATACCCTCGTCATAGATCGCATCGGGGATCATGCCGTTGTCAAGCTGCTGGGCCAGCATCACGCGGATCTGATCCCGCGCGAGCGCCGGGTCCACCCAGCGATAGGCCAGCGCGTGGAAGTAGGCGTCCCACTGCCAGATGCCGATGTACAGGCTCTTGGAAGGCATCATCGCCTCGTACTTGAGATGCCCCAGCGGGGAGACGAGGTTACTGCCCATGATCCACCACGCATAGAGCGCCTGCTCGCGGAAGCGCTCGTCCACGGCGGGCGCGGCGTCGAACCAGGCGTGCCAGCGCGCCTCGGCGGCGGCCAGCGCCTCGCAGAAGGGCACAACGTCGCGCCGGTGCGACTGTTCGGCGCGGATGCTCAGCGCGATCGTCGGGCTGTCCTCACCCTCGATGATCACCTCGACGCAGTGCCCGTCCGTGTCGCCGCTGATGGACTGGCGCACAATGCTGGCGTTCGTCGCATAGCTGAAGTTGCGCACGGTGCGGACATCGCCCCCATCGTCGTAGGTATGCGGCAGCGCCGCCGTGACGACAAGCCGCACGCCCGCGCGCACGCCGGGCGGCACGCCCAGCGACAGCGTCGCCTCGTCCTGAAACGTCAGGCCGAAGGTGCCGAGCCGCGTTTCGAGGAACAGGGCGTGCGGGTAGGTTATCACCTCAACATCGAGCGGCGCACCCATCTCGTCTATGAGGCGCAGGCCGCAGATGAACGGCGGGCGGCTGAGGTGGTCCAGCACGCCCGGCTCGATATCCGTCATGCGCTGGGCAATCTTGATGTCAAACGCGGAGTTGCTTTTCCGCGAGGGCCAAACCAGGATGCGCGAGCCCCGGTCGCTGAACGGTGCGCGGCGCAGCCTGATGCGGTTGCGGAGAGCGCGCAGGTGTGGGGATTGGACATCGGCGAAAACAGCAGGTGTTGTCATGGTCGTTGGAAGTCTCACTAAAGGGCGGCCAGTGTCCCGTGCGGGCTGGCCGCCCTGGCCGGTCATCAGGTATCCGGTTTGAGGCTGGCGATGCGAAGGTCAGCCTTCGAGCTTCAGCCAGCGGCTCTGGTACGGCGGCAGGTCCAGGCGATAGCGCTCCCTGCCGATCACCGGGTAATCTTCGCCCTGAAGGATATCGCAGGCTGAGCGCCCTGCAAACTTTGACAGGTCCAGATCGACGGGCTGCGTCTCGCCGCTGACGTTGTGCACCACGACGATCACCTGATCGCGGTAGCTGCGGACGAACGCCAGCACCGCCGGGTTATCGCACTCCAGAAACTCGAAGTCGCCGCGTGCAAAGGCGGGGTGGCGCTTGCGCAGGCTGATCAGCGTGCGCATCCGGTTCAGCAGCGAGTTCGGGTCCTCCTCCTGGGCCGCGACGTTCACCGTCTGGTAGCCATAGATCGGGTCGTCGATCACCGGGGCGTACAGCTTATCGGGCGGGGCGTCGGAGAAGCCCGCGTTGGGCGAGGCGTCCCACTGCATCGGCGTGCGCACGCCGTCGCGATCGGGCAGGTAGATGTTATCGCCCATGCCGATCTCGTCACCATAGTAGATGATCGGCGCACCCGGCAGCGAGAACATGATGCGGTTGGCAAGCAGGATCTTGTCCATGTTGTTGTCGAGCAGGGGGGCCAGCCGCCGCCGTATGCCGAGGTTGAGGCGCATGCGCGGCTCGGGCGCGTACTGCTCCCACATCCACTGCCGCTCTTCCGGCGTCACCATCTCCAGCGTAAGCTCGTCGTGGTTGCGCAGGAAGTTGCACCAGGTCGTACCGGGCGGGATGGGCGGCGTCTGCGCGATGATCTCCCGCAGCTTGGTCGCGTCGCCGCTGCGCAGCGCCATGAAGATGCGCGGCATCACCGGGAAGTTGAAGGCCATATGGAACTCGTCGCCGTCGCCCAGGTACTCGACCACCTCCTGAGGCGGCTGGTTGGCCTCGCACAGCAGCACGGCATCCGAGCCCCGGTCATCAAGCTCATGGCGCATCCGCTTCAGGTACTGGTGCGTCTCCGGCAGGTTCTCGCAGTTAGTGCCCTCGCGCTCGTAGAGGTAGGGCACGGCATCCACACGGAAGCCGTCGATCCCCTTGTCGAGCCAGAAGTGCATGACATCGAGCATGGCCTGCTGCACTTCCGGATTGTCATAGTTGAGGTCGGGCTGCGACGGGTAGAAGCGGTGCCAGTAGTACTGCCCGGTCGCCTCGTCGTAGGTCCAGTTTGAATCCAGCGTATCGAGGAAGATGACGCGCGCTTCGGCATAGCGCTGGTCGGTATCGCTCCACACGTACCAGTCCCGCTTGGGCGACTCGCGCGAGCTGCGCGACTCGATAAACCACTCGTGCTGGTCGGAAGTATGGTTCACAACCAGGTCGGTGATGATGCGCAGGCCGCGTGCGTGAGCCTCTTCGAGCAGAAGCTCGAAGTCCTCCAGCGTACCGTAGTCGGGGTGAATGTTGTAGTAGTCGGCAATATCATACCCGTCGTCCTTCAGCGGCGAGGGGTACATCGGCAGGAGCCAGATACAGTCCACGCCGAGCGACTTCACATAATCCAGCTTCTCGATGACACCGCGCAGGTCGCCGTGCCCGTCGCCATCGGTGTCCTTGTAGGCGCGGATATACAGTTCGTAGAAAATGGCGTCGTGGAACCACGCTACTTCTTTATGCACAGTTATTCCCTCATATCACATTCCAAATCATATCAGCCTGCATAAAGACACTGATAGTCAGTGTGATGGACTGCCAGCAACAATTAACCTCGCCGGCTGGGCCACACAGGCCGCCAGATCGCCGGGTTATGTGCATCACCTCACTGTACACATGCTAAAGGGGCCGCACGGCGGCGGTCAGTCACCACCATGCGGCCCTCCGTTCTCTGAAACTGGTAGGGCCGGTTTATCCCTTCACCGAGCCAGCCAGCAGGCCGCGCACGAAGTAGCGCTGCAGCCCGAAGAACACCGCCAGTGGCAGCAGGAAGGAGATGAAGGCCGCCGCGGTGAGCAGATGCCAGCCAGCCCCAAGCGACGACACCATGTTCGAAATCTGGTACGTCAGCACCGGTCGCTGCCCGCCGAGGAAAACCAGCGCCACGAGCAGGTCGTTCCACACCCACAGGAACTGGAAGATGCCGAGCGCCGCCAGCGCCGGTGCGGCCAGCGGCAGCGCCAGCCTGTAGAACGCCGTCCAGTGATTGGCGCCGTCCAGGTAGGCCGACTCGAACAGGTCACGCGGGAGGCCGCCGAGGAAGTTCCGCATCAGGTAGATGGCATAGGGCATGCCAAACCCGGTGTGGAACAACCACACGCCCAGGAACGTGCCGTTCAGCCCCAGCCGGGCATAGATGCGGGAGATGGGCACGAGCGTCATCTGGAGCGGGACCACCTGCAGGCCAACCAGAATCGCGAACAGCCACATCCTGCCGGGGAAGTCCAGCCAGGAGAAGGCATACCCGGCAAACGCCGCGAACAGGAGCGGCAGGATGGTCGCTGGGATGGTCACGATCAGCGAGTTAATGAAGGCCCGCCCCATACCGCGCGGGTTCAGCAGGTCGCGCGCGGTGCAGCTAAAGCCCAGCGTCCGCGCCGTACCGTCCTCGCAGGCTTCCAGGTAGGTGCTGCCCTGCTGCCGGAAGCCGACCAGCGCATCCACGTAGTTGTTAATTGTGAAGGTTGGCAGCTCCTCAGTGCCCGACAGCGAAGACAGGTACGCGGTGATGGCCGCCGCCTCGTCGATCGACGGGAGCGGATTATCGCCCATGTGCGGCTGACCGTCAATTTCCTGCCGCAGCAGGCCCAGCAGTCGCGCCGAGCGCGAGTACCGTGCGATAAGCTCCGGGTCGCTCAGGTTAACCCCTTCGACAGCCTGCCCGTCGGCGCCGTGGCACTCCTCGCAGTACTGGCTGTACTCCGGGAAGCCCTCACTGCCGGCACTCTTCCGTGAGAGCACCGTCCACCAGCCGGTTTCGTTCACCGCCTGCTGGGGGCGGAATGAAGTGATGAGCAGGCCCAGGGTCGGCACCAGCCAGACCAGGCACAGGAAGATGAGCGCGAAGTGAGTCGGGATTTTGGAAAAGAACTTGTTGACTTTATCCCGATTGATGTTCATCGCATGGCCTCCTGCTCCTGGAACCGCTTCACGTTGAGGTACATGAAGGGGATGATGACGAGGATCAGCACGACCGCAATCGCCGTCCCTCGCCCGGTGTTGAAGTTGATGTACATCTCCCTGTACATGCGGTTCGCCATGACTTCGGTGCCGTAGTTGCCGCCCGTCATCACGTAGACGATGTCGAAGATCTTGAGCACGTTGATGATCATGACGGTAATCACCACCGTGACGGTGGGCATGATCATCGGCAGGATGACGCGCCAGAACACCGTCCACTCGTTCGCGCCGTCCACGCGGGCGGCTTCGATGATCTCAGTGGGCACACCCTTCAGCGCGGCAGACAGGATCGTCATGGCAAACCCGGTCCAGATCCAGATGCCGACGACAATCAGCAGGACTGTGTTCAGGCCCGGTGTCTGGAGGAAGGCCACACGCGACCCGCCGAGGGCCGTAATGATGGCGTTCAACAGGCCGATGTCGGGGTCGATGTTGTAGACGAAGCCCCAGATGACGCCCGCGCCGACGAACGAGATGGCCATGGGCATGAAGATGATCGACTTGGCCGTCGGCTCATAGCGGACGCGGTCAGCAAGCAGGGCGATGATCAGGCCGAGGATGACCGTGCCGCTGACCATCAGCAGGATCCACTTGATGTTGTTGCCGTACGAGGACACCCAGAACGATTGCCAGGCCGTCTGGAAGTTGGTGAGGTTCAACTCGCCCGTCAGGGCATAGCGGTAGTTCTCAAAAATGCCCCAGCATGGCTCGCCACGGCACACAACTGGCCCGGTGCCGTTGGCGTTCTGAAAGCTGAGGATTATCGTGTTGATCATCGGGTAGACGATGAACAACGTCATGACGATAAGGGCCGGTGCGAGGTACAGCCAGGGGGCAAGCGCGCCCTGCTTCATGATTTCCGGTACCCGCCGCCCGGTAGAGGCCCTCTGTCGTCTGCGTCTTTCCTGCTGACGCTCCTCTGCTGTTCTTGCAGCTACGTCCGTCATGAACCGCTCCTTCCCCCGCTGAAAGGGTCACAACGCCTGCCCGCGCTCGGTGCCTGGGCTGTCTCCAGAACCGACAATCATCCGCTCATCCACTCTGCGGGCAGGTCAGGCGGGCGGGCAAGCAAGTATGGATGGGGGCGCCAGGCGGCGCCCCCACACCGATACTTCTATTATAGACTACTCGCCTCCGCCCGTTGCCTCGGCCTGGATGGCAGCCAGGTTGTCGAGAATCGTCTGCAGGTCACCGCCCGAGACGTACTCGGTGATACCCTGGAACTCCGCCGTGCCGAAGCCGCCGGGGATCGAGTCGCCGATGTCAGGCACGAAGGCGCTAGCATTCGCCAGCAGTTCGGCGCGATCCGCGAGCGCCTCGTTCTCGTAGTTGGTCGCCAGGAGGTTGGGCGAGATGTCAAAGCCGACCTCTGCCCAGCGCTGCGCACCAGCTTCGCTGCTCAGGTACTGGATGAGCGCCGCAACCGCCGGCTTATTGCTGAAGGCCATCATCCAGTCGGCGCCACCCTGCAGGCCCTGGGCATCCGGCACGCCGAAGAAGGCGTAGTCCTCACCGTAGACCAGGTCAGGGAACTGGTCGAGGATCGTGCCCTGCGCGAAGCCGGACTGCTTGACCATCATGGCCTCAGGCGGATCCTGGAACACGCGCAGGATCGCGTCGTTGAAGCCGATAGCCAGCGTGCCTTCCGCACCCTCGACGGTGTAGGCGGCATCACGCGCCCAGCGGCCATAGATCTCCCACGCCTCGGCCACAGCCGGGTCGTTGTAGGGGATGGTGCCGTCGATGATGCCCATCACGAACTCAGGCCCCTGCGTCACGAGCAGGATGTCCTGGATGAAGTCCGTGCCGGTCCAGCCGGTGGCACCCTCGGACTCGAAGCCCATCGACCACGGCACAGGCGAGGCCTCATCCTGAGCGATGGTCTCGACCAGCTCTTCCAGCTCTGCCCAGGTCGTCGGCACTTCATAGCCAAAGGCCTCGAAGTTGAGCGGGCTGTACCAGATGATCGTCTTGATGTCGGCCTTCACCGGCAGGCCGAGCCACTGGCCGTTGATCGAGCCAAGCTCACGCCAGAACTCGGGGTAGTTCTCCTCGAAAACGCCAAGCTCGGTCAGCGGCACGATCAGGTCGGCGTACTGCTCAAGCTGCGCCACGTTCCAGAAGGCGATGTCGGGCGGCGTCCCGGCCTGGATGCGGGTATCGAGGATGCCCTGGTCACGCGTGGACTCGGGGGAGATCACGACACCGCAGGCATCGACGAAGGGCTGCAGGATCGACAGGAGCATCTCCTCCTCAACGCCGGACCACTGATAGAGCATCGTGATCTCGTCGCCGGGCTGAGCCTCACCGCAGTTGATCTCACCGGCTACCGCCTCACCCTCGTCGGCCTCCTCAGTGGCCTCCTCGGTCGGCTCCTCAGCCTCCTCGGTGGCTCTTCAGTCGGCTCTTCCTCCTCGACGGTCGGCTCCTCGACCGGCTCTTCTTCAACCGGCTCCTCCACCGCCGGCGGCGCTTCGGTGGCGGTGTTGGCAGGCGCACAGGCCGTCATGATGAGCAGGAAGGTCATCACGGTTGCGATCAGCAACCACCATTTGCGATTCTTAAGCATTCTTTTCTTCTCCAGTCGCTACAGTAAGACTAAAAACGGTGGAAACCGTAACTTGGGATCAAGCGCGGACTCGATCGCCTTCGTTCTCTGTGTGGTGATTTTACCCTCCTCTCCTTAGAACTTCGGTTATGGCGTTTCATGCTGGGCAACGGCGCCGCACGACTCGCGTACTACAAGCTCCGTGTCCAGCAGACACCGGGTGCTATCAAGTTCAGCGGGCCGGTGGATCAGGTCCATGAGCATCTTGCCTGCTCCCCAGCCCAGCCCGTAAGCGGGAAGGTGGACGGTCGTAAGCCGCGGGTTGACATACTCGGACAGCGGGATGTCGTCAAAGCCAACCAGCGCAATATCGTCCGGAATGCGCAACCCTTCGGCATGGATGGCGCTCATCACGCCGAGCGCTACGACATCACTCGCCGCAAAGACGGCGGTCGGGCGCGGGCGGACCTTCTCCAGGATGTCGCGGATCGCCGCCGCGCCGCTCTCGTCGGTGAAGTCGCCGGTGCGCACAAGCTCCTCACGGTAGGGGATGCCGGCGGCTTCAAGCGCCTGCCGGTAGCCCTCCAGCCGGTCGCGGCTCGCGGTGTAGGCAAGCGGCGCGTTGGTGATGCAGGCGATGTCCCGATGCCCCAGATCGATCAGATGCTGGACCGCGAGACGGGCCCCCTGTACATTGTCCACATCCACAAACGGGATGTCGCTACCGGGAAGCTGCCCCATCATCACAATCGGGATGTTCTCCTCGTGGATGCGCGCCAGCTCCTTATCGTCGAGGCGCGGGCCGGACAGGATGATGCCATCCGCCCGACGGCTGCGGACCAGATCACCGTAGGACACACGCGACTTGGCAGGGTCGAGGGGTTCGATCAAAACGTGGTAGCCGCGCGACTTGACCGCCATAACGATGCCCTGCACCACCGGCGCAAGGAAGGCATCGGAAACAACCTGGTGCGGGCTCTGACGCAGGACCAGCGCGATCACGCCAACGCGCCCGCTGACCAGGCTCTGGGCTACCGAATCGGGGATGTAGTTGAGTTCGCGTGCGACGGCCAGAATGCGGTTCCGGGTCTCGGGACTGATATTGAAACCAGGGACATCGTTCAGCACGAACGACACAGTGGTGCGAGACACGCCTGCCTTCTCAGCAATCTGGCGCATCGTCACCCGTTTGGCGGTCACGTGCTCACCCCTCTACCGGACGACACGTCTCAGATGCGCCACTAACACGTGTCGCTAACGCGTGTTAGTAGGCACAAATTTATTTTAGGCAACGATTTGGCCTAAGTCAATACCAAACCGCCGTTGGGAGCGCTTCCGGGGAGCCAATTCTCGCCCTCCCCCGGCGGATCAAAAAACAGGACAAATCGCTGCCGTTCATGTGACGAAGCTAACATGGCGCAATGCGGCAGAAGTTCTCCAATTTGGGGTTAATGCGATACAATAGGAACTCCTTGAGCACGGGCTCGGCAACCATCGCGCACCAGCGCGCTGTAGCGACGAAAAGGAAGTACCACATGGCACGCAAAGAGGTCGTCCTGATCACGGGGGCCAACGGGGAAGTGGG